>Ga0208894_1000110_pt1 | contig 72934 bp, 68 predicted proteins | sample ETNtaG_12_FD_185752 | JGI IMG/M metagenome (GOLD analysis project Ga0208894, IMG submission 185752) | Marine microbial and viral communities from oxygen minimum zone, Eastern Pacific Ocean - ETNP201306SV49 (SPAdes) (version 2) | ecosystem: Environmental > Aquatic > Marine > Oceanic ...
TCGGTTGGTGCTTCAAGAATTCCAATTTCTTCCTCTTGAAGGGTTTCGCTTTTCTTACTATCTGATGTTTCTTTTTTCTGCTGCCTGTTTCGTCGGCGCTCAGGGTTGTTTTTTAGAGTTAAATAGTGTTCACAATCGAGCCACGCTGTGATCTTTGATGGTGACAACAAAGTTTTCTTGTCGGAGCTGGGCATAAATAGAATTTACAACAAAGAAGTGACATTATGCCTCTTCCACCTTTAGTTGCTTGTCTCTGTAGAATCTTTGAATGAACGAGCATCCTCTTGTCTTGGCCGGCCAGTACGGTTCGCCTTACACGCTTAAAATGCGTGCAGTTCTGCGCTACCGGCACATTCCGTTCCGTTGGATTCTGCGTGATTCGAAATGGGATGATCTGCCTGCCGCTCCGGTTCCTATCATTCCTGTCATTGTCTACCCTAACTCTGATGGCAGCCACGGTGAAGCCACTGTCGATTCGTCACCTCAGATCACACGCCTCGAAAACGAATACTCGAACCGAAGTGTCATACCCGCTGATCCTGCTCTGGCGTTCATCGACGGTCTGATCGAAGATTTTGGCGACGAGTGGGTAACTAAAGCCATGTACCACTACCGGTGGACTTATGATGCTGATATCGATAAAGCCGGTCATCTGTTGCCGGTCTCACGTGATCTTCAGATGAACAGTGATCAACTCCAGAAGAGCTACGATTTCATCACTTCGCGTCAGATCAGCCGTCGTGCTCTTGTGGGTTCCACTGAGGAGAACACTCCTATCATCGAGAGTTCCTATGAGCGTCTGTTAGACATTCTCACTCAGTTGTTCTCGAGTCATGATTTTCTTCTCGGCGACCGGCCAGGCAGAGGCGATTTTGGGATTTATGGTCAGCTCACACAGTTGGCGAAATGGGATCCGACGCCTATGGCTGTCGCTGCGACACGTGCACCTAAGGTCATAAGCTGGGTTGACCGTGTCGATGACCTGTCGTGGTTGCCGGTCGAAGGCGAAGAAGGTTGGGTGTCGTTCGATGCTGTACCGGATGCCACAGCTCGCCTGTTGTGCGAAATCGGTCAGACTTACGCTCCGTTCATGGTCGCCAACGCTCAGGCTTTGGTTTCGGGTGCCGATGAGGTTGTGTGCGGCGTTGAGGGTGGCACTTACCGGCAGGCTCCTTTCAAATATCAGGGCAAGTGCCTTCAGTGGCTTCGCGATGACTACGCATCATTGGAAAGCGAAGCGAGAGGCAAAGTCGACGTCATGCTTGAGGGAACTGGTTGCGAGGTGCTGTTCGACTCTGACATCCTGAACGAAGAGAATTAAAATTGCGTTTAACTGCCGCTGTTTTTCTACTCGTATCGGCTCTGGTGTTTATACGACCTGACCCGGTGGAGGCGTGGAGTTCCAATGACGGCGCGGCCGCCGCCTTCGGCAGCACCGTACACGAAGCTGCCTATGGGATAGCGGTCGATTCGTCGGGCAACGTGTACACCGCCGGATCCTTCGATGGCACGACCGACTTCGACCCTGGTGTGGGCACCACCAACCTCACCACGAACGGCAACGACGACATCTACGTGTCCAAGTTGGACTCATCCGGGGACCTGGTGTGGGCCAAGAGCTTCGGCTCGGTGGGCTGCTTTAAATGTAAATAACTTATGTAAAAACAATTCTCTGCCAGCATCGAAAGGTATACCAAATAAAGAGTCCTTACAAAAGTTCGACAAATGTCACGACAAGCAAATAAAATCCACTTCATATTGCGACATCATATCCCAAGTCCTATCCATAAGAAGAAGATAATTTCAAAGCATAGGCCCCCATACGATGTCAAAGCCTTTTGATTTGACTAGTCGGGCTGAGAGGATTTGAACCTCCGACCTTCGGTCCCCCAGACCGACGCGCTAACCAAGCTGCGCCACAGCCCGCCGACACGAACTCTAACGGTTTTATAAAGTCTCGAAACAGTCCCTAGGATTTTCGCAAAATCACCTTCGCGACTAAGTTTTTCGCCGAAGGGGAAAACTTGATAAACAAACTACTCGGTGGCATAGTCCCATTTATTGCAGCTCTGGCCGCTTTCGCTTGCGGAGCCATCATGCTCATAGCTTTAGGTGCGAACCCCTTCGTAGGACTAGAAGCAATTTTCGACGGGGCTTTCGGTAGCGGCGACAGAATTGCTGTAACTGCCGTACGAGCCACTCCTCTCATTCTCGTCGGAGCAGGCATCACCATTGCTTTCCGCACAAACGTTATAAACATCGGCGGGGAAAGCCAGATCATCGCTGGAGCTCTTCTCGCCACTGTCACTGCTTTAGCTCTACCCGACCTGCCTGCTGTTGTTCTGATCCCACTAATAATTGTCGCTGGTGCGGTAGGAGGCGGAATTCTCGGAGCGATCCCCGGAGCTCTTAAAGCTTACGCATCAGTAAATGAGATCCTCAGCACCATAATGCTGAATCTGATGATGGTTCAGTTCATGAACTACCTTCTTAGAGGTCCTCTCATCGACCCGTACGAACTGCAAGCAGGAACTCGTATACCTCAAACACAAAGACTTTCAGACAACGCTGCCCTACCTTCACTCGCTGGTGACACCAGACTCCACTTAGGGGTACTTATCGCCGTCCTGGCAGCTGGAGTCGCCTACGTTATTCTGTGGCGTACACCAATTGGTTTCCGGTTAAGAGCCGTGGGTCACTCCCCTAAAGCTGCGAGAGCCGCTGGGATAAATGTGAAACGAAACATAACTTTAGCTCTGACCATCTCTGGTTCACTTGCCGGAATAGCAGGAGCCATTCTGGTTTTCGGAAGCGAAGGTCAACGAATGGTAACGGACGGTTCCGCTACAGGTTTCACAAGCAGCGCAGGATTCAACGGCATCGTCGCAGCATTATTCGGAGGCCTCCATCCCTTGTGGACAGTACCTTCAGCTTTTCTTTTCGGAGCTCTGCTGACCGGAGCCACGCAACTGCAACGAGTATTGCAAGTACCTTCTTCTCTCGCAGTGGCCATGAACGGACTGATCGTAATCTTTGTTATCAGCAGTTCACATGTCAGAAGTTGGCTTGATAAAACACTTAGCGACTCAAAACTCTTTAACAAACAAGAAGATACAAGTTCACCACATGAAGAAATGAGTCAAACAAATGGGTGACTTTTTCACAACCAGTGTTCTGGTAGCTACAGCAGCTTCAGCCGTTCGCCTAGCCACCCCGTACCTTCTAGCCGCATTAGGTGAAACTATTGGTCAGCGAAGCGGAGTTCTTAACCTCGGCGTTGATGGCGTCATGATGCTGAGCGCTTTTTTCGCCTACTGGACTGTTCTGGAAACAGGCAACATGTGGTTAGGTGTTCTTGTCGCCCTGCTGGTCGGTCTCATGATGGGTGTTCTCTACGGTGTTATAACAGTTTTCTTTGAAGCGACACAAGGCATAAGCGGCATAGGTATTTTTATTTTCGGTTTAGGTTTCAGCGACCTTCTTTTCCGTCAACAGGTGGGAACACCCAAACCCATACGCCGCCTTCCTAATATTGACATACCTCTCTTATCTGACATTCCTTACATAGGTGAACCCCTCTTCCAACGCAATCTTATGACCTATGCAGCTTTCGCTCTTGTGCCTGTGACCGTAATTGTGCTCAACAAAACAACTTTCGGTCTGAACATAAGATCCGTAGGAGAGAATCCTCAAGCAGCTGACAGCCTCGGAGTGTCAGTCGAACGCACACGCTTCTCAGCGATAATGATCGGAAACGCTTTCGCAGGTTTGGCGGGTGCAGCTCTAGTTCTGCAACTTGGAATCTTCCAACCTCATCTCACTCAAGGAATGGGTTTTATAGCCGTAGCTCTCGTTTACTTCGGTGCATGGAAACCTCTGGGTGTAATGGGTGGTGCGCTGCTGTTTGGATTGGTTAATGCGGTTGTTCTTCAATGGAAAGCTCTGGGAATAATTCCTGTGAGTATCTCTGACTTGGCTGGCATGGCACCAGCTGTTGTCACAATAATTGCCTTGGTGCTTTTAGCCAGGAGGGTTAACGCACCAGCGGCTCTGACTAAACCATTTATAAGGAGTTAAAAGTTCTATTAGATCGGGGAGACCCGTAGAGAAAGGAAAAAAATATGAGAAAAAAAATGAGGCTGTTAACTAGCCTCTTGGCTCTACTAGGATCTTTTGTCTTAGTAGCATCCGCTTGCGGGTCGTCTGACGACTCCAGTGATAGTGGCGGCGGTGCTTTAACTATGGCAATTGTTGCACCTAGCGCCTCTGACGATCTGGCTTTCAGCCAGAGCATGGTTGATTCCGTCAATGCACTTGATAGAGAAATCACTCTTTCAATCACTGATGGAACTTTCATCGTTGAAGAAGCGGCAGCCGCTATCCGTGGATATGCAGAAGATGGAATCGATGTTGTTATCGCTCACGGCACCCAATTCGGTGCGTCGTTGGCAGAGATAGCACCTGACTTCCCAGACACCACCTTCATATGGGGTACTGCTACAGACACGCAAGGATTAGACAACGTTTTTGCTTACTCACCAGCTTCAGATGAAGGTGGTTATGTAAACGGCGTTGTTGCAGCAGCCGTATCAGCAAATGGGAAAATCGGTGTAGTAGGACCCGTGGAAGCGGGCGATGCTGTGCCATACATAAACGGTTTTACCACTGCTGCTGAAGCTGGAGGCGCTCAAGTAAGCGTCACCTACACAGGTTCATTCGGAGATGTGGCTCTCGCAGCGGAAGCCGCACAAGCACATCTTGCAAACGACGCTGATGTTCTAACCGGAACAGCTCAGATGGTTGTAGGAGCTGTAGGTGTAGCAGCCGATGCTGGAGTTCCATGGTTCGGAACCCAGTCGAATCAAACTTCTCTAGCACCAGATTTGGTTATAGCCTCACAGGTTTACCATTGGGAAGTAGTGCTCGAAGAGATGCTTGATCTTCGCGATTCAGGCACCAAAGGCGGCAAAGCTTTTGAAATCAACTTGGCTAACGGTGGTCTAGTCGTCGAATTCAATGACGGTTACGACCTCTCAGATGATGTTAGAGCTAGCGCTGATGCAGCAATCGCTGGCATCATAGATGGCTCTGTCAATACTGGAGCTTAGAAACTAAACGAAAGAGTTTTATCCCCGGGAGGCGGCAAATGTCTTCTCCCGGGGATGCTCTTAACTAAAACGAAGAACTTAAATGACAGATACAAACAACAACCTTCTTGAAATGAGGGGAGTCACAAAACGTTTTCCTGGTGTTGTTGCCAACAACAACATTGATCTTGATGTTAGGTACGGCGAAGTTCATACACTACTTGGAGAAAATGGTGCTGGGAAAAGCACTCTGGTGAAGATACTCTTTGGCCTCTATCAGGCTGATGAAGGTGAAATTCTACTTCGAGGCAACCCGATAGATATCGACTCGCCATCTGCAGCCATAGATTCACGCGTGGGAATGATTCACCAGCATTTCATGCTTGTTCCCACTTTGACTGTTTGTGAAAATGTCGCCCTGGGTGTTCCTTCAGATCGCCGGCCTTTCACTGATTTGGAGAATGTCGCCACTCGTATTTCTGACATTTCAAACGAACACGGGTTGGCTGTCGACCCTTGGGTGAAAGTCGAACACTTGTCAGTGGGTGAGCGGCAACGAGTGGAAATAATTAAAGCCTTGTACAGGGACGCGGAATTACTTGTTCTTGATGAACCAACCGCTGTTCTTACTCCTAAAGAAGTGGAAGATCTTTTTGTGATCTTGCGGCGAATGGCGGACAGCGGGAAAGGACTAATTTTCATTTCGCATAAATTGCGTGAAGTTATGTCTTTAAGCGACCGAATTACAGTTTTACGTGATGGCGAGGTTGTAGGAGAAACCACCCCATCTGAGACCAACAGGCAAGATCTAGCTCAAATGATGGTAGGTAGGGATGTGCGACTCACTCCTGACTTGCCGGAAACAAAATTAGGTGCGAAACGTTTGACGTTATCTGACTTAACAGTCGTTGGAGATAACGAAACTGTTGCTGTAAACAAAGTTTCTTTTGATATTCATGCTGGTGAAATCCTCGGAATTGCTGGAGTGTCAGGTAACGGTCAAAGAGAATTAGCTGAAGCAATTGCAGGCCTCAGAGAAATAGAACCTGGCAGTTCAATAGAATTGGACAGTTCGGATGTGACCCTATGTAGCACTCATGAACGTCGTGAAAAAGGCCTGGGTTTCATACCGGAAGAACGCATCCCTGATGGAGCTATCCCAGATTTTACCGTTAGCGAAAATCTGGTTCTCGTAAACCATGGCGATGGAAATTTCACTAAACGCGGCCTTTTCTCTTTCGATTCGATCAGAAGCCACAATGTTGAACTAGTTAGTGACTTCGACGTGAAAACACCCAGTATCGAAACCCCCACTTCGAGCCTCTCAGGGGGGAACATACAAAAAGTGATTTTAGCTAGGGAACTTTCAGCGAAACCGACTTTTCTACTCGCCTGTCAACCAACACGTGGCGTTGACATCGGTGCAGCGGAATACATACATAACCGTCTCATTGAACAACGTGGCATTGGAACAGCGACTCTCTTGATATCTGAAGACCTTGACGAAGTGATCGGTCTTTCGGATCGGATAGCTGTCATGTATGAAGGTGAAATTATTTCAATCGTTTCAGGCGAAGACGCCGAACGGAACAAAATAGGTCTTCTAATGGCAGGCGTAACAGATTAGTTTTCTGAGTGCGTCTAAGTAAACAGAACCCACAAACCTTCAACAAGTCGCCATCCGAGATAGATCATTGCGGCGCTCACGAAAACCCAAAAATGCCAAGGAATCTTCTGCGATTTAACTTCTTTGCCATCACCTTCAATAACTCGGTTACCACAAGAAGAACAGGTCCCTACAACAGAAACAGAATTAGGCGATAGGTATTTATCGCATGAAACACACCAGGGCATTTTTTGCTTTTAATCTTTTCGTATTGCCAGAATGGCTACGTCATCGGCAATGATCCCCTGATTGAAGTCGTTTGCCGAGTCCAATAGTTGCTTGCAGAAAACGTCAGGGGAAATCCCAGGATTTCTTCTAATAGCGTCGCCGATTCGGTCTTCACCAAATTGTTCATCTCCGCGTCGCGCTTCAACTAAACCATCTGTGTACATAACCGCCATGTCATCGCGCGATAGAGGAATCTCTCTGCTGAAAAAATGTCCCTGAGGGTCAAGCATCAATAAAGGTCCAGTAGATCTCAGTGGGCGAACTTCACGTTCATGCCAAAGAAACGCAGCGGGGTGACCGGCGGATGCATATCTTAAAGTTTCAGCTTCAGTGTCAAAAACTATTACGACAAGTGAAATGAACTCTTCTGTACGTTCAACAGAGACCATCTGATGATTTAACTCTTCAAGCGCTTGGGCAGGATCGCGAAACTGACGTAAAAAGGTTCTCAAAAGATACTTTGCTTGAAATGCGGTAATCGAAGATTCGATACCTTGCCCCGACACGTCTCCTATTACCGCAGCTAGTCGCGTGGGAGAAGCTTGGAAAACATCAAAGAAGTCTCCAGCCATTAAACCTGTACCTGCTTGATACACACGCCCAACATCAAACCCAGTGAATTCCGGAAGTTCCTCTGGCGCCAAACGTGCCGCCCATGCCTTGGGTGCCAGCTCCTGTTGGTCGAGAGCTTCTAGTGCTCTTCGTTCGATATCAAGACTTTTGCGCGCCATTCGAGCTTCTCGGACTGCGTTTCTCGCCCAGTACGTCGACACTAAAGCTGGTATCGCTACTAAAGCATAAATTACTGCTGAATCAGAAGTATCTTTGAATGCCGTCACAAAAGAAGCTAAGGATAACAATCCGTAAAGACTCGCTGAATGAATCTCTTTGCGAAAGGTAGTCCATGCCAGCGTATGCGAGTCAGGTGCTTCGTCACTGTCAACTCTTTGAACCACTCTGTAGCGTTGTTGAGCTGACCTTACCCAAGCCAGCGTCGCAGCTAGACAAACAATTCCAAGGACAGTTAGGACTGGGGTCCGCATATCAAACATAAGGATACTCCCCGAATAACTACATCAGTTTTTTATAAAATTTCATTAATTTATTACTTAAAGCGTTTTTTTTACTACTCTGAGCGTCTGCGTACTCTTAGTTTTATAGCTGTTGCACCTAAATTAAGATCTTCTCTTATTTTTCTCTCCAAATACCGCAACCACGTTTTCGGGACTTCTCTATTTGCAAACAATGTGAAAGTGGGTGGGTCAGTGGCCCCTTGAGTTGCGTAAAGAACTCTTACCCCACCTGGTGCCGGATGAGCTGCTTGAGCGGCTCTAACAACTTCATTAACTCTCCGAGTGGGGATACGAGTCTGATACTCCATGACACTTTCTGCAAGCGCAGGCCAAAGGCGTCCAACGTTACGACCGCTTAGTGCGCTGATTCTAATCACAGGCGCTTGACCAATGAAATGCAACCGGTCTCCTACCTGCCCAAGAATATCTTCTCGCGCTTCCTCATCACATAAATCCCACTTGTTTAATAAAACCAAAATTGGACAACCAGCCGCATCCACTCTTTCCGCCAATCTTTGATCCTGATGAGTGATCCCCTCAGTTGAATCAATGATCAGTAAAGAAACATCTGCAGTGTCTACTGCTTGGAGAGCCCTCACCAGCGAGTAGTACTCTGTGCTCTCATCAACACGAGATTTTCTTCTCATACCCGCAGTGTCTATAAATCTCACGGGCCCATTTTCAGTTTCAACGACTGTATCAATTGTGTCTCTTGTGGTTCCTGGCATGTCATGGACGACAGATCTGTTTTCCCCTATGAGCCTGTTGAAAAGAGTTGACTTACCTACATTCGGTCTGCCCACCAAAGTAACTCCGATAATTTTCTCCTCTTGCTCATCTTCGTCTTCAGCATCTTCTTCCACTGAGGGAAGTTTCTCTACCAGAACCTCCAAAAGATCTCCCGTGCCTTTTCCGTGTAGGGCACTGACTGGGAGAGGTTCGCCTAAACCTAATGACAACAAATCCCACACTTCTGATTCGAGATTTTTGTTGTCAACTTTGTTCGCTACGACCACTACCTTTTCTTGTTTTGAGCGTAAAAGAGAAGCTATCTGGGCGTCATTATCAGTCACGCCAACTGTTGCATCGACAACAAATAGAACCACATCTGCTTCTTTTATTGCCTTTTCGCTCTGATCGCTAACTTTTTCGTCGAGAGCACTTCCTGTTGCCATCCATCCACCTGTATCAATGAGCGTGAATTCTTTACCTGACCAGGAAGCAACTACTTCTTTTCGGTCTCTTGTAACACCTGGGCGTTCTTCTACTATCGCTTCTCGTCTCCCTAAAATCCGGTTTAGAAGAGTTGACTTTCCTACATTTGGCCTACCGACGATCGCTACTGTTGGAAGCATGCTCATAACCTATTCGAGATGAGCGCATCTTTAAGCGAAGCGCCATCTGTTGGAATTATTTCAACTTTCCTAGGAAGATCAGAGGGCGTCTTACCGTCTAAAAACCGTCCTCCGCTCAAACAAACATCAGGCAATAAATACCGGTCCCCTTCAGGTTCTTTTGCCAGTACTCGAATCAGGTCCTCTCCGACCATCAACCCAGTAACCCCGACATTTCCTCCAAAGAAATTATTTTCCACTGGAACTATCCGAACATCTTCTCTCTCTAAACTTTCTATCAAAGGTCTGATTGCCTCAGCTCCTAATTCACCCGTTAGAACGCCAACTGGAGTGTCAGAAACTTTGCCAACACTCTTCTCTTCAATGTTCACATCTGATCGTGGCGCTCTAAAACCTATAGGCGGAGCTCCTTCCACAGAAGCAAAAAACCCGGATGGTTTGTCACGCGTGAAATCATGGTTAGAGAATTCGAGTTCAAAGGCTCTTGCCATTCCTATACCGTCCTCATACATTTCAAAATCTCCGTAACTTTGAGCTGGTGGGAACTCTCTTCCAGCCGCTAAATAATATTCATCTGCAGCGTAAACCAGATGACGTCCTAGATTTTCAACAAAAAAATCTTGCCATGACTCAACACAGTCAATGACCTCATTGGCTTCTTCTTTCGTATGTGGGCGCATTCTCGGCTCATTCGTGTATTTACTAACGCCTAATGGCACTACACACAGACTCGCCAGCTCTGAATATTTTTCGGCTACCCCAGCCAAAGCGTCCTCAAGCCAGTAACCGTCATTAACTCCAGGGCATACAACTACTTGCCCATGAACAGTTACTTCGTTGTCAAGCAATTCACTAAGCCATCTCAGGCTCGTAGCGCCTCTTCTATTACGCAACATTTCTGCACGCTTATGAGGATCAGTCGAATGAATACTCACATACAGAGGTGATAAACCTTCAACTAAAACCCTTTCAAGATCCGCTTCAGTAAATCTGGTCAGTGTCGTAAAATTTCCATATAAAAACGAAAGACGGTAATCGTCATCTTTCAAATAAAGACTTTTTCTTAAGCCTGGTGGAAGCTGATAAATGAAACAAAATTCACAATGGTTATCACATGTTCGCACCCGATCAAAAAGTGCGCCATCGACTTCAATCCCTAGAGGAGCACCAGTTTTTCTGGAAATTTCAACTTCGCTTCGTATCCCACCTGAATCAATTTCGAGAGTGACTTGTGGTTCATCGATCAATAATTGGTATTCAATAACATCACGTGGCACACACCCATTTATTGAAAGTATCTGCTCTCCCCCTTTAATCCCATGTTGCTCAGCTGGTGAATTGGGTAAAACTGAAACAATTATTGGAGCTGACATAACTACAAGACTATCTAAGACCTGGCTGCACAAAGTAAAGTTATCTCATGAAGGTTAAACGTGTTCTTCTAGCTGAACCGCGAGGTTTTTGTGCTGGCGTGGAGATGGCTATAAAAGCCCTGACTTGGATGGTTAAAGCCTTCGATGAACCTGTCTACTGCTACCACGAAATCGTTCACAACAAACTTGTAGTGGAACGTTTCGAAAAACTCGGTGTTGTTTTTGTGGACGATATTGAAGACGTGCCCGAAGGTTCCCCACTCATGCTCTCTGCCCATGGCTCAGCTCCGGAAGTGGTTCAAAAAGCCGGTGCTGTTTCTAGTTATATGGTGGACGCTGTTTGCCCTTTAGTAACCAAAGTTCACCACGAAGTTAAAATTCGTTCAAAAAAAGGCTTTCAGATCGTATATGTAGGGCACGCAGGACACGAAGAAGCTGAAGGCACTATCGCCGTCTCCCCTGAATCAATTCACCGTGTCGAAGATGCCAGCGACGTTGACTCACTTCCCGAGCTTGGCGACAAGGTAGCTTTATTAGCTCAAACGACTCTAAGCCACCGTGACTGGGAAGGAGTCGTCTCATCCGCTGAACAACGTTGGCCTGAACTATGGTCACCTGGGCGAAGCGATCTGTGTTTCGCTACGACAAATAGGCAAGCTGCTCTGCTTGACCTGGTAGGACATTGTGATTCAGTAGTTGTAATAGGTTCAAGAAATAGTTCCAACACACGAGCTTTAGTTAAATTAGCTGAAGAAGCAGGTTGTGAAAAAGTAATTTGGATTAATAAGGCTCAAGAACTCTCAAAAAATCTCTGTGGAGTTGTGGGTGTAACAGCGGGAGCTTCAGCTCCGGATGAGGTCGTAGCTGAAGTGATTAAAACTTTGAACCCTAGTGATGGAGTTCATAACATCAGACACACTCAAGAAGATGAATATTTTCCTCCTCCACGAAACATAAGAAATTTACTCGGAGCTATTGATAATTTTGCAAGATTAGGTTTTGCTGCACCATCTGAAGGTATTAATTTCACCGACAAAGAAATCGGAGCTTCAGATGTTCTTTATAGTCTCAACCTTTCGGCTGCTTCAAACTAAGATTTATCACCTAAAAGGTCCTGAGCTTGATCGAAAGCTTCTTGTAAAGAATCTCGTAGCTGTTCGGTCAGATCTTCAACAGCTCGCCTAGGGACACGCCCATCAAACTCAGGAGGCACCACAGGCTCCCCTACAACCATAAATACTTTTGCTGGTCGAATCAAACGAGCACCGTGTGGCATAGCCTTATCCGATCCTGCAATCCCCAAGGGGATTAATGGAACACCTGCTCTAGCAGCCACGAAAGCAGGTCCTGAATGCATCTTCTCTTTTTCAATAACAGGACCATACTGACGTGTCCCTTCAGGAAACATTACAAGTGGCTCCCCTCGTTCCAAGACTTGTTGACATGCTTTCAAAGCCGCTCTGTCTGCTGTGCCTCTCTGAACTGGGAAACAACCTAAAATCCCCAGGAACCATCCCCCAAGTCGATTATTCCAAATCGACTCCTTTGCTAAAAACCTGACACGTTGCAGAGTAATTAAACCTCCTAAAGGAGAATCGATGTATGAACGATGGACGGGTGCAAGGATGTACGGAGTGTTTTTAGGTATCCTCCCCTTGTTTACCGTGCTGAAACGAAAAAGACTTTTCGCTACTATCCAAGTCAAAGTCCAAAAAAACCTGTAAGCAACTTTTTCTTTTATACCCATAGTTTTTCCAAGATCTAATTCCATTTGAAAAACCCCAAAATCTCTTCTATCGTTTCTTCAACTCCCATCAGAGACGTATCTATCTCTATCGATCCCTCAGAGCGAACCAAAGGACTCGTTGAGCGCCCTATATCTGCTTCATCTCTTTTTCTGATTGAATCAGCCACTTTTGAAGCATCTAGAGTTTCTTCTTGTTCAATGCGTCTTTCGGCACGTACTTCCTCGGAAGCAGTCAAATAGACTTTCACTTTCGCTTTCGGGAAAACAACAGAACCTATATCCCTACCCTCGACGACTCCGCCGCTTCTTTTTTCAACCCAGAGACGCTGTCTCTCGACCATTTCTTGACGCACTGTCGGCATCGCTGCAACCACACTCACAACTCTTGTAACCTCAGATCCTCTTATTTCTTTGGTTGCGTCAAATCCATTAACCACACAAATCCCGTCTTCGAAGTTGAAATCCATTTCTTTAGCGATTGCTAAAACTTGTTTCTCATCAGTTGTTTCAATTTTCTGCTGAATCGAAATCAAAGCCACCGCTCTATACATCGCCCCCGTATCTAAATATTCGAGGTTTAATCTTTTTGCTAAAGCTTTTGCAATCGTGGACTTTCCTGACCCTGCCGGACCGTCAATTGCAATAATTTTTTCGTTAGTTGAGTCACTCATTTTCTCAATGCGTCCAAATCAGCAATAAAACCGGGGTAGCTAGTTGACACAGCCTCCCATCCAGAAATTTCTGTCGTGTCTGTTGAAACCAACGCGGCAATAGCGCAACTCATAGCAATCCTGTGATCTCCATACGAATCGACTTGTCCTCCAGTGAGTTCTCCTCCTTGTATAACCAGATCGTCACCTGAAATCTCTGCTTTCATCCCCATTGATCCTATTTCTGAAACTATCGTCTCAAGCCGGTTACTTTCCTTAACTCTGAGTTCGCCAAGACCCTTGAAATGAGTCTCGCCATCAGCGCAAGCCGCTGCAACAGCCAGTATCGGAACTTCGTCGATCAGGCCTGGAATTTCTGTTTCTTCTACAACCGTTCCGACAAGTTCACTAGATGCAACATTTAAGTCATTAGTAATAGGGTCTTGCGTTATGTCAGCCCCCATTCTTGATAGGACATCAATAAATCCGTTTCTTTCTCTCCCTGTGTAAACATTTTTTATAGTTACTTCTGAGCCCTTAAGGACTGTCGCTCCAACTGCCCAGAAAGCTGCTTGGGATGGGTCGCCTTTCACTTTATGAATGAAAGGTTTCGGCTGTCCTGGTTTAACAGTTACAGAAGTAGAAGTTATATCAACGTCAAGACCAACTTCTTCAAACAGTTCTTCTGTGTGAGCTCTTGTAGGAGTAGTTTCAATAACAGTTGTGTCCCCTGTCGCAAAAAGGCCTGCGAACATTAAGCATCCCTTCACTTGAGCACTGGGCACTTCCATCTGGTATTCAATACCTTTTAAGCCATCTGCATCGACTCTGAACGGAGCCCTACCTGCGGTCTCAAGACATGAAATCGCAGCTCCCATTCTTTCCAATGGTTCTATTATTCTTTCCATTGGTCTTTTCCGAATCGACTCATCCCCATCAAGAGTTACCGAAAACGGTAGGCCAGCAAGCATCCCTGACATTAAACGGATACTTGTACCTGAATTACCTACATACAATTTCCCACTAGGTTCTTCCAGTTCACCACCTTGAATATGCAAAACATCTAAATCCTTTTCGTCCAACTGCACCCCCAGAGAACTAAGAATTTCCATTGTGTGTTTCACGTCTTGACCTCTGCTCAAACCATGAATTGTTGACTCACCATCCGCCAAAGAAGCCAACATTAGAACTCGATGGGAAATCGACTTGTCTCCAGGTACATCAATTTGCCCAACAAGACATCCACCGGGCTCTATTATCTCTGGTTTCACAATAAAGGTCTTAACGCTGGCCTGTATCCATGTGTCATCAAACCTCCAGAAAGTCTTTCCGCTAAATTCTTCTCCACAAGCAATACCACTACACCTCGGTCCCCTTCAGAAGAGTGAGTCATTTCTAAATCGAAAATATTGACATCCAACTCAGTTGCCAAAGACGCTATTGTTGCCAACTCTCCCGGCTTATCCATTATCGGTACACGCACTTCAATCAATTCAGAAGGTCTAGGAGCACCAGTTGGCAGATTTATCCTTGCTTCTCTTGATGTCTCTAACCGCTGCAACAAAGAATCGTTATCACCACCATTAACCTCATTTCGCACTTCTGTTAGAGCTGAAATAAATTCATCTATCACTTCAGTAATAGCTTCGTTGTTTTCCGCACAAATATCTGGCCAAATTGTCGGATTACCAGCCGCTATTCTGGTCATGTCACGAAACCCGCCAGCTGCCAGCCTCAAAACTGCAAAATGCTCTTCTGACCTATTGGCTGCTAATCCCATCAGTGTGGCTGCTGCTAGGTGAGGCACATGCGAAACCATGGCCACTAACGAATCGTGACGACTTGGACTTAAAGTAACTATTTCAGCTCCAAGCGAAATAACCACCTCTCTGACGCGTTTGAATGCTTCGTCATCTGTATCTTCCGTGGGAGTAAGAACCCAGTTGGCATCTGAAAACATCTCAGGATCTGCTCCTATTAAGCCTTCCTGTTCTGACCCCGCCATCGGGTGACCGCCTACGAATCTGGGATCTTTAATTTCTTTTGATATTGATGCCTTCACACTCCCTACGTCGGTGACAAAACCTTTAGGAGCAACTGCTAACGCTTCTTTCACTAGGTCTGGTATATCTCTGACAGGAGTAGCTACAAAAGTTATTTCAGCTTCTTCATCCCAACCTGTGGAATCTATCGCTCCTAATTGCTTGGCTTCATCTAAACGCTTTTCATCTTCATCTACGCCACTGACGTGCCAACCCTGTTCACGCAGTGCCATGCCAATTGAACCGCCAATTAGGCCCACTCCTGCAATCATGGCTCGGTGGCTCATTAGTCTCTCCATATCCTTTGTTTTGACTTTGAATCAATTTTACAGCCTAGGCGTTGATCAAAAGACGTGATTTAAAAGTCAGTTAGACAAATCTTTCAAAAGGGTCTTACGTATGGCCTTTAATTCCTGATTCGTCAACTCCCTGAAAGACCCGGGGTGAAGAGACCGGTCCACAATAGGGCCGATACGTGAACGAATTAGTCTTTTGACAGGATGGCCTACAGATTCGCACATTCTTCTTACCTGCCTGTTACGACCCTCATGTATCACTATCTTGATTAGCTTCTCATCCACTAAAGAAACTTTTGCAGGTGCTGTAATTCCGTCATCCAATTCCACTCCTTGACGTAATTCACGTATTGCGTTACGTGAAGGTTTTGTCTCTACTTGAACCAAATATTCTTTTTCAATCCCAAAAGATGGGTGAGTTAAATAATTCGTAAGGTCACCGTCATTTGTCAATAAGATCAACCCTTCCGTATCGGCGTCGAGACGTCCTACTGGAAAAACTCTCGGATGTGTCGGAACAAGATCTATAACTGTGGATCTTTCCTGAGGGTCTTTTGAAGTAGTAATCACTCCGACCGGCTTGTTTAGTAAGTAATAAACAAGATCTTGTCTGACACCAATTTTTAATCCATCGACCTCGATCTGTGATGTTTCCGGATCAACCTTTTCACCTAATTCAGCGAACTCTCCGTTAACGGTAACTCTCTGTTCAACTATCAGTTTTTCGCAGACTCGCCTGCTTCCTAAACCAGTTCTAGCTAAAACTTTCTGAAGTCGTTCAAATTGTTTAGGTTCTTGCTCAAATTCTGAGCCTGACACCAATCAGCCCTCTTCATTTGAAGGAATCGTTACCTCATCAGAAACTACTCTCAGGCTTCTCTCTAAAGCTTCAACTACTTCAGAACTAGGAACGAATTCACCCAATGGAGGTAGATCTGTCGCAGAATTTATCCCCATTCGCTCAAGAAATTCTTGCGTGGTCCCATAAAGAACAGCATTTCCAGGTCCGACATCCCTAGAGACTTCATCTATTAAACCCCGTTGTTGCAAATTCCTCATTACTCCTTCTACATCCACTCCCCTTATAGCAGAAACTTGAGCCCTGGAAATGGGTTGCTTATATGCAACTATCGCTAAAGTCTCCATAGCTGCCGCAGTTAATCTTCGGCTCTGACCTTCCAAAACAAAACGTTCTACCCACTGAGCCTGTTCAGGATTACTTTGGAATCTGTATCCCCCGCCTATACGGACAAGAAGAAACCCTAACTCCGCTTCTTCATATCGATCGACCATTGAATCGCAAATGCGTTCCATCTCACCAACTGGCAGTTCAAAAAGTTGAGCAAGAATTCCGGGAGAAACCGGATCAATAGCAACCATCAAAATAGCTTCAATCGCTCTCCTTATATCAGTTTCAACATCCACATCAGCCACCTTTTGCAATTCAGATTTTTCTTCTGACACCTTTATCCCTAGCCCTCGTAAATATCTAATAAGTCCATGTCTGAAAGTTCCGCATCCGAACACCAAGAAACACTTATCTCACCAAAAGAATCAATTTGATCTATTTCTAAAACCCCCAGTTTGTAAAGTTCCAAAACTGCCAAAAACCTTACGACTATTTCAATACGATCCGTCAATCCTTTTGTCAACTGTTTGAAACTCACCATGCCTGTTTTAGGTACTTCTTCCAAAAGTTCCTTTACCGCTTCAACAACTGTCGCTTTTATAGGAGCTATATGTTCGATATCCACATGAATCGATGGCCGCGGAGCCATTGCCTTCAAACAGGCTTCCCGTAAATGCTCCTTAGTTACCCCTTCAAGTAAGTCAGGAGTCAAAGAAAGAAAAGCATCTTCAAGACCAGCTCGTCGCGGCCATGATAGTGAAGCCTGCTGAGATAGCATTCTTAGCTGTGACGCCGCTTCTTTAAAGGTCTTACATTCAACAAGTTTCGCTAGAAGAAGGTCCCTCTCCTCCCAAAGCCCGTACTCGTCATCAGGATCCACCTTGTTACCCGATGGCAATAAGCGTCTTGTCTTTAGTTCAACCAGAATGGCTGCAATTAAAAGAAACTCGGTAGCCAGTTCCAAATCGTATTCCTGCATATTTTCGAGTTCTTCTAAGTAAGCATCAACAATGGTAAGAAGAGAAACTTCATACAGTTCAACTTCTTCGCGCAAAATAAGATCCAGAAGAAGATCAAAAGGACCCTCATACACAGGTGTGGTTACAGTTACTCCCATCAACTACGACCATAGATGCTCATGAGGCATCCATACGGCAATTAACGGTCAGATTTGACAAAAATTTAAAGAAAATTTGAAGTAAAAAACGCACCTTTCAAGTAAAAAATGTAAAAATCTGACTCATCAACTGATTGGAAATAGACATGGCTACATACACCTGCGATTCATGCGGTATGAGTGTAAACGCTACTTGCGGCACTTGTGACGCTCCTTTAGTAAATGAGACATTAACAAAAGACGACGGCTCTACTGTCCAAGTTTCCCAATGTCCCAATGACCACGGAAAAATCAAGTCACCTCTTTGTTGCGGGGCCGATATGTCTTGTTCAATGGCATAGAACTAAAACTGGCATTAGTTGTCTATTTTTTTAAATAAACAGCAACATCTGTGCTACACAAGTACCTTTGAAACGTGAACAGAGTTTTTTCAGGAATTAAACCTTCAGGAGCAGTTCAGTTAGGGAACTATCTCGGCGCTTTGCAAAACTGGGTTTCAATGCAAGATGATTCAGATGCGGTTTACTGCGTCGTTGATCTTCATGCTCTGACTGTTCCTCACGATTCTGACGAGCTCAGGTCTTCAACTCTTTCTTTAGCCCAAATGCTCATGGCTGTTGGTCTGGATCCTGACCGTTGCATCCTGTTTGTTCAGAGTCACGTTCAAGAACATGCTGAGTGTGCCTGGCTTATGGAATGCACAGCCGCTTTCGGGGAACTCAGAAGAATGACCCAATTCAAAGACAAATCAACTGGTAATGAATTTGTTTCTGCGGGCCTCTTCACCTACCCCGCCCTCCAGGCGGCTGACATTTTGCTCTATGACACCAACCATGTTCCCGTTGGTGAAGACCAGAGACAACATATTGAATTGACAAGAGATATAGCTACGCGTTTCAACAGTCGATTCGGTGATACTTTCACTTTGCCTGAAGCAGTGATTCCACCTTCTGGAGCAAGAGTGATGGACCTGCAACACCCAGAGAAAAAAATGTCTAAATCTGAAGAAAGCCCCCAAGGAACTATTTTGGTTTTAGATCCCCCTGATGTAATCGAAAAGAAATTCAAACGAGCAGTTACTGACAGTGATGATGAGATATTTTTCGACGTTGAAAAAAAGCCAGGCATTTCAAACTTGCTTTCTATCCTTGGAGCAGCAACCGGAAAAACACCACAAGAAGCTTGCAACGGGATCGCTCGTTACGGAGATCTAAAAAGCGCAACAGCCGAAGCAGTGATTGAGCTCCTTAGACCTGTACAGGAAAAATATTACGCACTCGCTGATGACCCGGGAGAGACAAATCGCTTGATAGCTAAAGGAGCCGAAAAAGCTAGAGAAATAGCTTCTGCTACATTATCTAGAGCACGCAATAACATCGGGTTACTGAATCAGTAACAATCGTTAGTCGTTATCTGAGCTGGATAAAATCTCTGCTATTTCTATTGGAGTCTCCCACTTTTCTCTTTCAGAATGATGCTCCAAAACCCAAGTAACGACCTGTTGTCGGCTGCCAATCCCTATTAGCAATTCAGCTCCCAATGCTGGATGTTTCGCATAGTCAACCAAACGTCGTCGTAAGCCTTTAGTTCTTTCTGACCATTTTTCCATTTTCCTTAAGGGAAAAAGAAAACAACATAGAGTTGCAAAAACCCTTCCAAAAGTACCAAATCCGCTTTCAAGTTTCCCTATGTCATGAAGAAGAGCTGCTGCTATGAATTCTTTTCCTTTCTCACCAATTTCAGATTCTGCTTGTTTGGCAACCTGAAATGAGTGATGACGGTCAGCCATAGAAAGTTTTTCCCAATACAAGAATTCACCCTCAGAAAGATGGGATTCAACCCAGCGAAGATCCTCTTCGGATAGTTTTCCCGGTTTCAGTGAAAACCAAAACCGTTTGATGAGATGAGAAAGATTTTGAAACACGTTTAACTTATTTACCAATACGACGCATCGCTGAATAAATACCTATTATCGTTTTTGCATCAGTAATGTAACCAGAGTCAATCATTTCGAGCACATCCTCTAAAGGGACTCTCTCGGTCGTCATGTACTGTTCTTCTATACTCGCTGCCATCTTTTCAACCCGTGTCATTTCAGTAGCCAAATAAATCACTGTCTTCTCATCTGAAAAACCAGCTGAATTGTAAAAACTGCACAACTCTTCGAGTCTTAAGGCATCGAGTCCTGCTTCTTCAATCAATTCTCGATGTGCAGCTTTTTCAGGTTCCTCTCCTTCAACATCCAATTTGCCTGCTGGAATTTCCAGCATTTCCATCTCAAGTGCAGGTCGATACTGGCGAACTAGAACTATCTTTCCATCCTCTATTGGTACCACTCCAACTGCACCCGGATGGTGGAAAATGTATCTGTCGATTCTTTCTCCAACTGGGCCTTCGAACTCCGCTACTGCGAAAGAAAACCAGTCTTCACTATGAATCAGTTCCTCAGAAACTTTTTTAAATTCTTTGAAAGATTCAGTGGCCATTCAGTTGGAAAATTCTTCTTCCATTTGAAGCAACTGTGGGTTGCGTCCCTCTGCCCGATGCAAAGCAGCTTCTACAAAGGCTCTGAACAATGGAGCGGGCCGATCTGGCCTGCTTTTGAACTCTGGATGTGCTTGAGTTGCCACCCAAAAAGGATGCTCTTCCAACTCAATAAACTCAACCAAACGGCCATCAGGCGATTCTCCTGAACAAACAAAATTCGTGTCTTCAAACTTTGCTCTGTAACGCGAATTGAATTCGTATCTGTGTCTATGCCGTTCTGAAACAACATCTTCACCATATATTGCCGACACCTGCGACTCTGGTTTCAATTGTGCGACATAGGTTCCCAAACGCATAGTTCCACCCATGTCTGACACGTCACGTTGAGATTCCATCAAATCTATTACTGGGTGAGGTGAAGATGGGTCAAATTCACTCGAATGGGCTCTCTCCAGTCCTAGTACATTACGTGCAAAATCTATAGTCATGCATTGAAGCCCTAAACACAGTCCTAGGCAAGGAATATCACTCTGCCTAGCGAAACCTGCTGCGGCAATCTTGCCTTCTATACCTCTTTCTCCGAAACCTCCAGGAATCACAATTCCGTCTAAGTCTTTCAAACGCCCCTCACTAAGCATCCCCTCAACTTCTTCAGCTTGAATCCAGTCAATTTCCACCTGAACTCCATGGTGTGCTCCGGCATGGTTTAAAGCCTCAACTACTGAGAGATATGCATCAACCAGACTTACATATTTACCAATAAGTCCAATTCTGACTTTTGCAGTTGCTGACACTACACGGCTGACCAATGCTCTCCAGTCCTCAAGATCAGGCTCAGGATTATCAAGTCCTAATGAATCGCAAATATAACTATCTAGGCCTTCTTCATTCAGCAGCAAAGGTATCTCATAAAGACTGCTGGCATCTGGTGCATTTACAACACCTTCAAAAGGGACATTAGAGAGACGTGAGATTTTTCTCTCAAGATCATCACTTATAGGTTCGTTGCTTCGACAAACTATTGCATGTGGCTGTATACCTGCTGAACGAAGTTCAGTTACCGAGTGCTGTGTGGGTTTGGTTTTATGTTCACCTGACGGTCCGATATAAGGAACCAGAGTGACATGAACATAGCAAATATTGTTTTCTCCTACATCAAGTCGAAACTGTCTAATCGCTTCCAAGAAAGGCAATATCTCAATATCACCTACTGTTCCTCCTATCTCTGTAATCAGCACGTCCGTATCTTCAGTAGCGAGTACTCTAATTCTTCTTTTAATTTCGTCAGTGATATGGGGAATGACTTGAACAGTTTTACCTAAATATTCGCCATGTCTTTCAGCGGCTATTACAGCAGAATAAATCGATCCTGTTGTTGCATTTGATTCTGTAGTCAGATTCTCATCTATGAATCTTTCATAGTGACCTAAATCAAGATCCGTTTCACCACCATCGTCTGTTACAAAAACCTCTCCATGTTCAAATGGATTCATGGTGCCAGGATCGACGTTGATATAGGGGTCGAGTTTCTGAATTACTACCTTAAGCCCACGCTGCTTTAAAAGCCTTCCGAGAGACGCCGCAGTTAGCCCTTTTCCGAGCGAGCTTGCAACTCCTCCCGTAACGAAGATGTGTTTCGTCACGGAAATTCACCTTACAGGCAAAATGGCTTCACTGCTTGCAGATTTAAAATTAGTCCCAAATTTCAGATCAATTGCTTTTACTTGACCTCTATCTATCTTCTAAGCCGAATTTTGTCTTAAGGGGATCTAAAAAATCACGTTTTCCGAACGTAACAAGTTTTGCAATTCGATCTGACCTTGTGCATACCACACGATCCTTCTCTTCTAAGACTCCCATTTCTCTTCCGTCAACAGTGCAGGTGGCTGTACGGTCACCTAAAATTTGCAGTTCTAATTGCGTTGATGGTGCTAAAACCAAAGTTCTGTCAAACAACATGTGAGGCGATACAGGTGTTACCTGAATGGAATGGTGACTGAAATCCACGATCGGTCCCCGAGCAGAAAAAGCATATGCTGTCGATCCTGTAGGTGTGGAAATTATTAGTCCGTCTGCCGCGTAGGAAGTAAAAAAAGAACCATCCATGGATACATTCATCCGAACTGTCTGACTAGCCGCTGTTCTTTCGACTACTACTTCGTTCAAAGCGTGGTCTTCGATCGCAGATTCAGCCTGTTCCCTCTCGACAGAAACCTTGAGCATCATCCTCTCTTCAAGATCGTAGTTACCTTCAAGAGTTCTAATTACTGCGTCAAAAGCCTCTGAAGGCTCTGCTGCTGTCAGATATCCCAGTTGACCAAAATTTATTCCTAGAACGGGAGTAGGTCGACCGTCTAAAAGATTTATCGCTCTGAGAATAGAGCCGTCTCCTCCCATGCTCACAAGGAGATCAAGATCATCAACGAATCCAGAAGGGTTTTCTTTTAGATCACTTGACTGTCTTACACTATGCCCTTTCCCTTGAAGGAGTTCAGTTAATTCAACTGAATTTGACATAGCTTCGGGTCGAAATTCATGAACGTAAAGTCCGATTTCTGCCATCAATTTTCTCCCTGTTCAATAGCTAAGGAAACCACTTTTGCAATTTTAATTTGCCTTTGTTCCACTCCTGGCACGGCGTGTAAGAAGAATTCAACATTACCTTCTGAGCCTTTAATTGGTGATGGCATACATTTCATTATGGCACCATCATGAGCATTAATTGAATCCTGCACATTCTTAAGAACTTCTTCCCATATTTCAGGGTCGCGAATTACTCCTCTACCTACGTCAACCGCTTTTTTACCTGCTTCAAACTGTGGTTTAACTAAAAGCAACATGTCGCTTCCCTTTCCAACTAAAGAAAAAAGGTTGCCCATCACTGTACGCAATGAAATGAAAGCCAAATCCGCTGTCAATACTTTAAAAGGAGCGCCTATTTCTTCTGGTACGAGCGATCTGACATCAGTCTGTTCAAGAACTTCAACTCTTTGATTAGCGACTAGACGTTCATGGATCTGACCTCGACCAACATCCACAGCTAAAACTGATTCAGCTCCGTTTTGCAATAAGCAATCTGTAAATCCACCCGTGCTCGCTCCTATATCTATGCACCTACTTGACTTGACTTCAATTTCGAAAGTTTCTAAAGCGGCTTCTAATTTTCTACCTGCTCTGCTCACATACTTAGGTGAAGGGTCAATTATCTGCAATGGTTGACTTGCTTCGACAAGTCTCGCTGGCTTTAAAGCTGATGATCCTGAAACAAGCACCTTTCCTGACTTGATCAGCGACTGTGCTGCTTCTCGCGACTCGGCCAAACCTCGTCTCACCATTTCAAGATCTAACCGCCGACGTGCCATTAGGAGAAAATCTGTTCAACCATGTCGGGTAAATCATTAGCTAGTCGATCATGAGGTGGGTCAACAGGAAGATCTGACTCTTTAGTCACACCGCTCAGAACTAGCCCAAACTCCCAGCCCATATTTTTAGCAAACCTTCCATCAGTATCAGGTCGATCCCCAACCATTATTCCGCTTCCTCCACTTAATTCATTAAGTAAGTCACACATAGGTTTGTAAGGTTTCCCTGCTATTAATGGATCTGCTCCTGTAGCTGCCACCAAAGATGCGAGAATTGATCCAGCACCAGGTCTTATCCCGTCATGTGAAGGGTAAGTAAGGTCATCATTGGTGGCAATCAGGCGTGCTCCTGCATCAATTGCCTGCAAAGCTGAAGTCAGTTTCCAATAATCAAAATCTTCGTGAAAACCAACGACAACTGAATCCGCTTTGCCTTCTTTTACAGTTCGTACGCCTACTTTTTCCATCTCTTCTATAGCACCTCTTCCACATAGAGTCAGAACTGTCTCGTCGGGATTTAATAGAGTAGCCATCGCCATTGCTGAGGTAATCACACCTCCATCAGGCTCAATATTGAATGAACTAAGCTTTTTCTCTACCTCAGATACAGTTCTACCCGAATTATTGGTGACAAAAAAAACTTTTTCGCCTTCTCTTCTTAAGCGCGTTATTGCTTCTTCGACTCCTGGAATAACTTTGTCTCCAAGCCAAACAACTCCGTCTAGATCAAGAGCCCAAGTCATACTTAAATCCCTTTTGTTAGGGACTCAGACCTCCCAAGTGGGAAGAGAATGCAGCAGTTCATTTAGGTCAGCTGCCCCCTGACCCTCTACAACACTATCTATCTGACTTTTAAGAGAGACACTGTATTCGTCTCGTTCAACTGCACGAAATACTCCCACTGGCGTTGGCGTATATGGAGTTTCACTCAGACGAGATAATACAAAAGCTCGTGAAGGGTCTTCCCTGCTTTCATCGTGAACCAAAATCGAATCAGAACCGACTTCATCAACATTGGCGATAGAAACTTCACCATCACTTGCTACAACGCCTAATTGTTTTTCGGCTCCGAAAAGAATGGGTTCTCCGTGATGCAAGTCAATCAACATGTCTGCACGTACGTCTTTTTTAGTTATTGCATCAAATGCTCCATCATTAAATACATTGCAATTCTGCAGAACTTCAACGAATGAGGCTCCTGGGTGTTCATATGCACGTCTAAACATGCTCTGCATATGAGCCCTGTCCATGTCATGGGTTCTTGCTACGAAAGTAGCTTCAGAACCTATAGCCACACTTAGAGGGTTAAGCGGTTTAGCGATCAATCCAATCGGAGAGGACTTCGTGACCTTGCCCACCTCACTGGTCGGAGAGAATTGACCTTTTGTAAGTCCGTAAATCTGATTATTGAAAAGTAAAATGTTGATGTTGACGTTTCTTCTTAATGCATGCACAAGATGGTTGCCGCCAATGGAGAGCATGTCTCCATCTCCGCCCACTACCCAAACGTCAAGATCTGGTCTTGCCAGAGCCAAGCCTGTTGCTATAGCAGGCGCTCGTCCATGAATACTGTGCATTCCATAGGTGTTCATGTAATAAGGAAAGCGAGCGGCGCAACCTATGCCTGAGATGAAAACAGTCTTCTCTCGGTCTACATCCAGTTCAGGCATCAGCATTTGCAGAGCAGTCAAAATTGAGTAATCACCACAACCTGGACACCATCGAACCTCTTGATCACTCGTCCAATCAGCTTTTGTCGTCGCGTTCGAATTGGTTTGTGTATCAGTCATCTAAAGCCTCCCGAAGGACATGGTCAAGTTCTCCAGCGGTAAAGGGCACACCCTTTACTTTTGTAACAGATTTTGCATCAACTAGGTACTCTGCTCTAATTATTTTGCTTAATTGCCCAAGGTTCATCTCTGGGACTAAAACTTTGCTGGCTTTGGATAAAAGTTCGCCGAGATTTCCTGGTAATGGATTCAGATGCCTCAAATGGACATGTCCGACCTTGTAGTCGTCTTTACAGGCTCGACCGACAGCACCTTTAATTGCACCCCATGTCGAACCCCAGCCGACTACTAAGAGTTCGTAATCTTGATCTCCATCAACCTCCAGATCAGGCACCTCAACTTTTTGAATTCTTTCCTGTCTCAGGTCAACCATGTATCCATGGTTTTCTGGATCGTAACTTATATTCCCAGTACCATCTTCTTTCTCGATCCCACCAATTCTGTGCATAAGTTCTGGGGTTCCTGGTAAAGCCCAATCACGAGCAAGATCTTCGTTGCGTTTATATGGCCAGAAGACCCCATCCCCATCCTCATTGGTTTGATTAAATTCTGTAGTGAATTCAACAGGTATTTCCGGTAAAGAAGAAGGATCCGGTAAAAGCCAAGGTTCAGAACTATTAGCTAAATATCCATCAGTGAGGAGTATGACAGGAGTCCGATGCGTTAAAGCTATCCTGGCTGCTTCTATAGCTACGTCGAAACAGTCTGAAGGAGTGCTCGCTGAAACAATTGGTAGTGGAGCCTCTCCATGTCTTCCGTACATCGCTAGCAATAGGTCCGAAGCTTCAGTTTTAGTTGGCAATCCTGTGGAAGGCCCTCCGCGTTGGACGTCCACTAAAATGAGTGGCAATTCAAGGGAAACTGCTAACCCTAGTGTTTCGGACTTGAGAGCTACTCCTGGGCCGCTAGTTGTGGTGACTCCGAGGTGACCTCCGTAAGCAGCTCCAAGCGCAGAACCTATTGCCGCTATTTCATCTTCTGCCTGAAAAGACATAACTCCATGTCGTTTATGTCGTACTAACTCGTGGAGAATGTCAGAAGCGGGAGTAATGGGATAAGTCCCCAAGAACAGTGGACGTTTTGAAAGATGGCTGGCAGCAATCAAACCCCAAGATAAAGCCATACTTCCTGTGATGCTGGTGTAAGTACCCGATGGAAGTGGTGCTGCTTTAATAGCTACCCTTTGGTCTCCCAATTCAGCCGTTTCGCCAAAAGCATGACCAGCTTGGAAGGCTGCTTTATTTGCGGCAATTACCAAATCTTTTCCGTCGAATTTTTCTTCAATCCATTCAAGAGTTGGATCGACAGGTCGGCTGTACATCCATGAAACTAGTCCTAGAGCGAAAAAATTCTTTGAACGGTCAGCGTCTCTTGGCTTTACTCCAAGATCCTTGCAGACTTCTTTTGTTAAATTAGTCATTGGTACTTTGATGACTCGGTAAGCATCAAGTTCTTTGCCTTCTTCAAGAGGGTTGTAGTCATACCCAGCTTTTTCAAGGTTCCTCTCTTCAAATGTGTTTTCGTTAACAATCACCGTTCCACCGTTTACCAACAGGTGAAGATCAGATTTTAAAGCTGCGGGATTCATAGCCACAAGAACCGCTGGGGCGTCCCCAGGTGTGGTGATGTCATGATCTGAAATTTGAACTTGGAAAGCTGAAACTCCGGCTAATGTTCCAGCAGGAGCTCGAATCTCAGCTGGAAACTCTGGAAGGGTAGCAAGATCATTACCTGCTAAGGCACTTGCATTTGTGAACCTGTCTCCAGTCAATTGCATTCCGTCACCTGAGTCGCCCGCGAATCTTATGATGACTTTTTCAACTAGTTCTACATCTGCTGGGGTCACTTGGTTAACAGTACCACGTGCTGGGGTTCCTTTATACGCTGCTGGATCATCTCCTGAAGGTATCTCTGGACGCGACCAGCTTGTCAGCTCAGCCAGACTTTCAGCTAAATCTCTCCACTCATTTGGATCCCAACCTTCAGCTATACCAAGCACTGATCCATCTTGACGAACAACAGCAAACGAAGGTAATGACTTGACCGAAAGCTCTTTCACCAATTTCTTGTCTTTGTCAACGAAAGTAAGAATCCTGTCTGACAACGGGCCTAAGAAACTGGCTGCCCCTTCAGGGTCGGAACCTGCAACAACAAAAGCCACCCTTACATCTGCTCCTTGGAAATGGCTGAGCACCCGATCTGCTGTGTCCAGTATCCAGGAGCTTTCAAGTGTGTATGGATCAAGAATCACCATTGCCATTGGAAATGTCGTTAGAGAGTCACCGAAAAGAGTTTTCCCACCTTCTATCTCTTGAATCTCAACATCCAAAATTGAAAATGTGGTCACTTATTTTCCTTAATTCTTAAGAAGGGAAGACTCATTGTCACTTCCTGCACACTAACCAATTATCAAGAACTTAGCTATGACCATTTAGAAAGATCGCCCCAAACACGACAATCAATTTATACATGAAAAAGAGTTATGAGGCATCTTGATTTTTAAAGTCAAGCGATAGTGACAGAGTCATCGAGATAGACATCTTGAATGGCATTAAGGAGTTCCACACCTTCCTTTATCGGGCGTTGAAATGCCTTTCTTCCGCTTATCAAACCCATTCCTCCAGCACGTTTATTTATCACAGCAGTTTTCACGGCTTCCTGCAGGTCGCCTGCACCTGAAGAGGCTCCGCCACTGTTGATAAGCCCCACTCTTCCCATATAACAATTAGCTACCTGCCATCTGCATAAATCTATTGGATGATCCGTTGTTAGTTCTTCATAAACAAGTGGGTGAGTTTTCCCGTACCCTTCCATAGCGTTGAACCCTCCATTTACCTCAGGAAGTTTCTGCTTGATAACATCAGCTTCAATTGTCACGCCGACATGATTAGCTTGCCCAGTTAAATCAGCTGCTGTGTGGTAATCGACACCATCTTTGTTGAAATCAGGATTCCTCAGATAACACCAAAGAACAGTGAACATTCCTAACTGATGAGCTAGAGAAAAAGCTTCACTTACTTCAACTATTTGTCGAGTTGATTCTTCAGAGCCGAAATATATTGTCGCACCCACTCCTGCAGCTCCGAGGTCATAGGCTTGCTCTACCGTTCCATACATAACCTGATCGAACTTGTTCGGAAATGTCAAAAGTTCATTGTGGTTCAACTTGACAATAAATGGGATTCGATGCGCATACTTTCTTGAAACAGCACCTAAAACTCCAAAGGTGGTTGCCACAGCATTGCAACCTCCTTCAATAGCCAATTCGACTATGTTTTTCGGGTCAAAATAATCTGGGTTTGGAGCAAATGAAGCTGCAGCTGAATGCTCTATACCTTGGTCAACTGGAAGTATTGAAACATATCCTGTACCTGCTAAACGGCCGTGATCCAGAAGTGACTGATAATTCCTCATTACTTGAGGATTCCGATCGGTTTCACTAAAGATTTCGGTTACGAAATCGGGCCCTGGTGTAGTCAGAAGTTTTGCAGGTATCGCCTCTGCGGTGTGTTCCAGCAAGTAACTAGCTTCGTCACCAAGAATTTTTTGAACATCCATTCTGTAACTCCTCTCAAGTATTAGAAGTCTGATGTCTCAGTTCAACCTTAGGCGCTTTGGAGCTATCAGATGAACTTTTTTTCACTTTAAGTAAGTTAACTTAAGTCTCTAACGCGTTCGTCGACATCCGCAAATTTTGGAGAATGTTTTCTGATCCAAGTGAACAATTCTCTTGCTCTTGGTAAAGCTCCTGACCTTTCGTATAGATCTCCTAGAGCGTAAGCGCGTCGTAAATGATGCTCTTTAGGGTGTCTGGGCACCTTCCATCCTTTTTCGAGAATTCGAACTGCATCTGAAGTTCTACCTTGATCATCCAAAGCTCCCGCCATCACCAATCGGCCTTCTGTAACGAGTGCCGCATTTGGGGAGGCTTGTCTGAGTTCATCCCAAAGAATCTCCACTTCTGTCCAATTGCTTTGAGCCCTGTAACAATCCGCCAAGACTGGATGCTGCTCTGTACTGCCTGTTATCCTTCGAAAAGACTCTAGAAATTCTGATGCTATAGACCATTGACCTAAGCGGTAATTAATCAACCCTGATAATTCAACTACTTCTGCGACTCGAAGAGACTTTTCATCTAAAGAATTTAAGATTTTTTGAGCCTCAACAAATTTTTCATCTTCAAACTCTCTAGCTGCATGACCTAACAGTGAAGCTGCACGTGCCCCTCTTTTCTCTCCCAATAATTTTCTCAACAATTTTCCAGCATCTGGCAATTGATGAGGAATATTTGGAGTGGGAACGCGCTTTTTGACACTTTCTTTCCGAATGTTCTTTTTTCTTGCCTTGGCTCTAGAAATCGCTTCAGTGGCTTCGCTTCTGAGGCGATCAGAGGATTCTCTGGCAGGTATCTCATCCTCAGGAATTCTCGTTGCAGTTCTTTTGTTTCGTTCTTCTCTGTCTTCTGATTCTTCTCGCGTAAGTTTTCCAGCACCGTGTCTTGTTACGCTTCCCCAATCTTTTCGAACATTCTCAGGTTCGGAATTACTTCTTTTGTTCCGATCTGATTGCGAATTACGTCTTTCATTCCTGCGTTTGTCACCAGAGGATCTATTTCCAGAGGTTTTGTCATTTCGACGATTACCTTTTGGCTTTTCCATGGGGAAACCATACCCCTGTAGATGCTAAAGACGCGCACAGGGCGGGACTTTTCAGCCCCGCCCTTAGCGTTAGTAATCCGGCAGCGTCCTACTCTCCCAGGGACCCACGTCCCAAGTACCATCGGCGCTGGTGGGCTTAACTTCCGTGTTCGGAATGGAAACGGGTGTGACCCCACCGCTATAACCACCGGAAACCTTGATGCTCGACCATTTCTGGTAAAGCAAAATCTAAATTGTCAAAATAAAACAGAAATCCTTAAGATCTCCATAGCGAACACGAGCACAATAAATATATATGCGATAAGTAAGTACCAAGCCCTCGGCCGATTAGTACCGGTCGGCTGAACACGTTGCCGTGCTTACACCTCCGGCCTATCAACGTGGTGGTCTGCCACGGGCCTTACCCGGTTATCCCGGTGAGAGATCTTATCTCGAAAAGGGCTTCCCACTTAGATGCTTTCAGCGGTTATCCCTTCCGTAGGTGGCCAACCAGCCATGCTCCTGGCGGAACAACTGGCACACTAGAGCTACGTCCATCCCGGTCCTCTCGTACTAGGGATAGCTTTTCTCAAATCTCTTACGGATGCAGAGGATAGGGACCGAACTGTCTCACGACGTTCTAAACCCAGCTCGCGTACCGCTTTAATGGGCGAACAGCCCAACCCTTGGGACCTGCTTCAGCCCCAGGATGCGATGAGCCGACATCGAGGTGCCAAACCTTCCCGTCGATATGGACTCTTGGGGAAGATGAGCCTGTTATCCCCGGGGTACCTTTTATCCGTTGAGCGACGGCGCTTCCACACGCAACCGCCGGATCACTATGCCCTGCTTTCGCACCTGCTCGACTTGTAAGTCTCGCAGTCAAGCTCCCTTGTGCCATTGCACTCGCCATCTGATTGCCAACCAGATTGAGGGAACCTTTGGGCGCCTCCGTTACTTTTTGGGAGGCGACCGCCCCAGTCAAACTACCCACCTGGCACGGTCCCCGACCCGGATTACGGGTCCAGGTTAGATGTCCGTCATACGCGGGGTGGTATTTCAAGGTTGACTCCACACCGGCTAGCGCCGGCGCTTCAAAGTCTCCCACCTATCCTACACAACGCAAAACAAACACCAATACCAAGCTGTAGTAAAGGTCCACGGGGTCTTTCCGTCCTTCTGCATCTAACGAGCATCTTTACTCGTACTTCAATTTCGCTGGGTCTATGGTTGAGACAGTGGGAAAGTCGTTACGCCATTCGTGCAGGTCGGAACTTACCCGACAAGGAATTTCGCTACCTTAGGACCGTTATAGTTACGGCCGCCGTTTACCGGGGCTTAGGTTCAGAGCTTCGCCCTAGGGCTAACCCTTCCCCGTAACCTTCCGGCACCGGGCAGGCGTCACAGCGTATACGTCGTCTTAGGACTTAGCACGCTGCTGTGTTTTTAGTAAACAGTCGCTTTCCCCTGGTTTGTGTCACCTCTTCGGGCTACAAACGAAAAGTTTGTCACCCTAGCAAGGTCATCCTTCTCCCGAAGTTACGGATGCAATTTGCCGAGTTCCTTAACCATAGTTCTCCCAATCGCCTTAGTATTCTCTACCTGTCCACCTGAGTTGGTTTGGGGTACGGGCACTGGTTGCGCTAACTAGCGGCTTTTCTTGGCAGCATAGGATCGGTGACTTCGCCTTGTGCGGCTCGGCGTCACGTCTCGGCCTTTATGGGGAGCGGACTTACCTACGCCCCGGCCTACACGCTTGCCCCAGGACAACCATCGCCTGGGTTCACTTACCTTCCTGCGTCCCCGCTTCGCTCGCTCCCTACAGTGGGTCAGTTCCTGTCAGTCCCGAAGGACCGACCATCCCTTTAGCAACCGTAGTTCTGCGTTGGGCGCGCAACCTGTGGTACTGGAATATCAACCAGTTGTGCATCGACTACGCCTCTCGGCCTCGCCTTAGCTCCCGACTTACCCTGGGAGGATTAGCCTTCCCCAGGAACCCTTGGACTTCCGGCGGAGGGGTTTCTCACCCCTCTCTCGCTACTCATACCTACATTCTCACTCGAGCTCAGTCCACAACGGTTTACACCGCTGCTTCAATCCGAGCTCGACGCTCCGCTACCACTCCTGCATAAGCAGAAATCCGCGACTTCGGTGCCTAACTTTAGCCCCGTTACATTTTCCGCGCGGGACCACTTGACCAGTGAGCTGTTACGCACTCTTTTAATGATGGCTGCTTCTAAGCCAACATCCTGGCTGTCTTGGCAATCCCACTTCGTTTACCACTTAGTTAGAACTTTGGGACCTTAGTCGGCGGTCTGGGCTGTTTCCCTTTCGTCCATCGAAGCTCATCCCCCGAGGACTCACTGCCGCACTATGGAGCCATGGTATTCGGAGTTTGGTTGGGTTCAGTAAGCTTGTAGGCCCCCTAGCCCATCCAGTGCTCTACCTCCATGGCTGAACATGCGACGCTGCACCTAAATGCATTTCGCGGAGAACCAGCTATCACCGAGTTTGATTGGCCTTTCACCCCTATCCACAGGTCATCCGCCCAGTTTTCAACCTAGGTCGGTTCGCGCCTCCACGGGGTCTTACCCCCGCTTCACACTGCCCATGGATAGATCACTCGGCTTCGGGTCTACAGCATGCGACTGAACGCCCTGTTCAGACTCGCTTTCGCTCCGGCTTCCCCTCACGGGTTAACCTTGCCACACACCGTAACTCGTAGGCTCATTCTTCAAAAGGCACGCCATTGCGGCTTCAAGCCGAAGCTTGAAACGACGCTTTGACTGATTGTAAACCAACGGTTTCAGGTACTATTTCACTCCCCTCACGGGGTACTTTTCACCTTTCCCTCACGGTACTAGTTCGCTATCGGTCGACTACTTATACTTAGCCTTACGAGGTGGTCCTCGCAGATTCACACCGGCTTTCCCGGATCCGGTGCTACTCGGGAACACAGAACAAAGTTTGTTCAGTTTTCGCTTACAGGGCTATTACCTTCTATGGCGCACTTTTCCAATGTGCTTCTGCTAACTGACAAATTTGTAACTTTGTGGAGGATCTGACGCTCCTCCTATCTGGTCCCACAACCCCCAACTGGCAAAACCGTCAGGCTTGCCACCAGCCAGGTTTAGGCTCTTCCCGTTTCGCTCGCCGCTACTCAGGGAGTCGCTGTTGCTTTCTTTTCCTTGGGTTAATGAGATGTTTCAGTTCACCCAGTTCCCTCAACCGACTCTATGTGTTCAAGTCGGAGTGACACCCCTTAACAGGTGCCGGGTTTCCCCATTCGGACATCCACGGGTCGTAGCTTGATAGGCAGCTCACCGTGGCTTTTCGCAGCCATCCACGTCCTTCTTCGGTAGTAGTCGCCAAGGCATTCACCGTTGGCTCTTTGTAGCTTGGAAATACAAAATTTATCGACATTTTTAATTTAAAGATGCTCGTGTTCGCTATGCAGTTCTCAAGGTTCTGTCTCTAACCATTAGTTAAACAGGCTTTTTTTCACCTTAGGAGAAATAAAGAGGCCAGGGAGCTGAATGCTCCCTCAAAACGAGATAGAGAACGAAAATTTAAACCAGTGCACTAACTGGGAGTTGATGATTGTAAAAATTAAAAATAACTTTTAACAATCGTAAATACTCCTTAGAAAGGAGGTGATCCAGCCGCACCTTCCGGTACGGCTACCTTGTTACGACTTCACCCCAATCGCTAACCCCACCTTCGGCAGCTCCCTCTCAAAGAGTTGGGCCACTGACTTCGGGCGTTGCCAACTTTCGTGGTGTGACGGGCGGTGTGTACAAGGCCCGGGAACGTATTCACCCCGGCGTTGCTGATCCGGGATTACTAGCGACTCCGCCTTCATGGAGTCGAGTTGCAGACTCCAATCCGAACTGAGACCGGCTTTGTGGGATTCGCTCAACCTCGCGGTATTGCTGCCCTCTGTACCGGCCATTGTAGCATGTTTGCAGCCCTGGATATAAGGGGCATGATGACTTGACGTCGTCCCCACCTTCCTCCGAGTTGACCCCGGCAGTCTCCTATGAGTCCCCGGCATAATCCGCTGGCAACATAGGACAAGGGTTGCGCTCGTTGCGGGACTTAACCCAACATCTCACGACACGAGCTGACGACAGCCATGCACCACCTGTGTAGGGCCCCTAAGGACACCATATCTCTATGGCTTTTCCCTACATGTCAAACCCAGGTAAGGTTCTTCGCGTTGCCTCGAATTAAGCAACATGCTCCGCCGCTTGTGCGGGCCCCCGTCAATTCCTTTGAGTTTTAGCCTTGCGGCCGTACTCCCCAGGCGGGGCACTTAATGCGTTAGCTACGGCACGGAATCGGTTAGTTCGATCCCACACCTAGTGCCCAACGTTTACGGCGTGGACTACCAGGGTATCTAATCCTGTTCGCTCCCCACGCTTTCGCTCCTCAGCGTCAGTACCGGCCCAGAGTGCTGCCTTCGCAATTGGTGTTCCTCCTGATATCTGCGCATTTCACCGCTACACCAGGAATTCCACACTCCTCTACCGGACTCAAGTCACAGCAGTATCAGGTGGCATCTCGAGGTTGAGCCTCGAGCTTTCACACCTGACTTACCGAACCGCCTACGAGCTCTTTACGCCCAATAAATCCGGACAACGCTCGGTCCCTACGTGTTACCGCGGCTGCTGGCACGTAGTTGGCCGGACCTTATTCTGCAGGTACCGTCATTTTCTTCCCTGCCTAAAGAGGTTTACAACCCTAGAGCCTTCATCCCTCACGCGGCGTGGCTGCGTCAGGCTTTCGCCCATTGCGCAATATTCCCCACTGCTGCCTCCCGTAGGAGTCTGGGCCGTGTCTCAGTCCCAGTGTGGCTGATCGTCCTCTCAGACCAGCTACCCGTCGTTGCCTTGGTGAGCCGTTACCTCACCAACTAGCTGATAGGCCGCGAGACCCTCCCGAAGCGCCGGAGCATTTCCTCATCAGATCATGCGATCCGATGGGGGTATCCGGTATTAGCCCGAGTTTCCTCGGGTTGTTCCAGTCTTCGGGGCAGGTTTCTCACGTGTTACTCACCCGTTCGCCACTCACTATATGACCCGAAGGTCGAGTTCGTTCGACTTGCATGTGTTAGGCCCGCCGCCAGCGTTCGTCCTGAGCCAGGATCAAACTCTCCGTCAAAATCTCAGTTCCACTCTCAAAGAGAATGAAACCTTGAAATCATGGTGCGATGCCGCCGAAGCGACACCTGCGAGTTTGCGGTCAAAAGGGACACCAATCCCAATCGACCAGGCACAGGTACAAGGTGTCTGACTTAGTCAAACACCGTTGTCCGTCAGTGCTTAATTTATTTCATTGAATTGTTTAGGTTCATCCACGGCGACTCGCGATCGCTTATGTGGACGACCCGCACTGGCTTTAATTCGTCCTCTATCCCGTTTTCAAGGAGCACCTGATGACCATCAGTCATCTGGCAGACAACCAGAAACAAAATTTCATAGCTGTTTAATGCCCTAAGTTGCTCTTGAAGGGCTTTCGCTTGAATCGAGAGCAACCCACCCACGTTAAGCGCGCTCGATGAAAAGATCAAGAACTTGCGGGCAGATAGACGCTATCCGCTGGAGAGTGCTGATCCACCATATTCAGAGGACTACTTTAAATAATTGTTTAGTTAAACAATTACGAGTAAATGGCGATTTTTTTTACCTTTTTGAATTAAGACATAATCACCGTTTAAAAGCAGGTCATTGGGTAATGAAACAGCATCCGTGGCCTGCCTGTCTCCATTCACCGAGATTCCTCCAGCTGCAATTGTCCGGCGTGCATCGCCTCTGGAGCTACATAAACCACTCAAAACCAAAACATCTATCAGCGATTCTTCCCCCTGCTTAAGGTCAGATGCTCTTACTTCTGTTTCAGGGACTATCCCTCTAAGCGCTTCTAATGAATCCTCTGAATTTGATTTACTTCCAAAGAGACCCTGAGTGGCTAATAGTGCCTGTTCTGCCTCTTCATCACCGTGGACTAAGCGACAGACTTCGGTTGCCAAACGCTGTTGTGCACTTCGGTCTTCTGGAGACTTGCGATGATCCAGCATTAACTCAGAAATCTCCGACACAGAAACAAGGGTTAGTTGTAGAAGTAATTTTTCAACATCCCTGTCATCAACATTTATCAAATATTGGTGCAACTCATAAGGTAAAGTTCGTTTCGAGTCAAGCCACACAGTACCTTCAGCTGTTTTACCGAATTTTGCTCCATCTGATCTGGTAACTAAAGGGACAGTAAGACCGTAAGCAATTGCAGAACTCCGCCTTCTGATCATGTCGATTCCAGCGGTTATATTCCCCCACTGATCCGAACCACCTATCTGCATTTCACATTCATGATTCTTATGCAACTCAAAGAAATCGTTTGCCTGAAGAAGCATGTAGCTGAACTCTGTAAATGACAGTCCTTGTTCACTTGCCAGTCGTGTTTTAACTGATTCTTTTGAAAGCATTGTCCCTACCGTCACGTGCTTTCCGACGTCCCTTAGAAAGTCAAGAACATTTACTTCGACTGTCCATTCTCGATTATCTACGAGTAAAGCTGCTATTCCTTTTTTCTTTGACTCAGCATCGAAACTCAGAAATGACTCCAGCTGTGCGGCAACAGCTGCGACATTCGAACTCAGTTCATTTTGATCTAACAGATTTCTTTCTTCAGATCTACCACTTGGATCACCCACCATCCCAGTAGCCCCTCCAGCTAGTGCAATAGGACGGTGTCCCGCATCTTGAAAACGTCTCAAAGTCAACAGTGGCACTAAGTGTCCGAGATGAAGACTGTCTGCTGTTGGATCAAACCCACAATAGAGAGTAATAGGTCCTTGTTCTAACCTCTCTTGGAGTGCAGTTTGATCTGTGCTGTCTTGAAGAAGTCCTCTCAGGGTTAAATCCTCAAGGATTCCTTTTCTTTCAGTATTGCCCACTAGACCAGTATGGAGCATTAACAGACTGAAAGCCGGCAATTTTAAATTAAGTCTTAAGAAAAGTTCCTTGCACCTGCCACCAATTTGCCTTCCAGTCAGGTCAAACTAGACATATGGCAAGCAGAAATCCGAGATATGCATTTTTTCTATTGAGTATTTTTGTCGTTTCGCTCCTTTCAACAAGTTGTTACACCTACGAAACTCTTGACTTCGACATAAATATTCCAGAACAAGCTGAATCTTCAATCGTTATAGCTTCAGATGGAACGTTGATAACGACTTTGGTAGCTCCTGAAAATCGAACTAGTGCTAGACGTCTAGAAGAAATTCCAGAAATTGCTCGAAACGCCGTGATAGCTATAGAAGACGAACGCTTTTACAAACACGATGGTTTCGACCTTAAGGGTATTCTGCGAGCTGCTCGTTCAAATCTTGAAGCTGGCGGTATCAGCCAGGGTGGTTCTACCATCACCCAGCAGTATGTCAAGCTGGCAATAATAGAAAATGTCGAACAAACAGCTAGTCGTAAACTCGAAGAACTTTGGTATGCGACCCGATTAGAGGATGAATATGGCAAAGATTTCATTCTTTTGCAGTATCTGAACACTGTCTATTTCGGTCATGGTGCTTATGGAATAAAAGCAGCTGCTCAGACATACTTCAACAAAGATATAAATGAAATTTCTATCAATGAAGCTGCACTTCTCGCTGGATTATTAAAGGCTCCAAGCCGTTACGACCCTTTCCGAAACTACTCACAAAGCCTTCGTAGAAGTCACCTTGTTTTAGACCGAATGGTAGCCAATGGATTCATAACACCAGAGCAACGTGACGAAGCAACTTCATCACCACCCAAGCTCGAAGAATATAAACCTAGATTAGAAACCGAATACCCAGCAGGTCATTTTGTTGAAGAAGTTAGAAAATGGTTCTTAGAAAATCCTGCTTTTGGAGCTAATAGATCACTACGAGAAATGCTCCTGTACGAAGGTGGTGTTCGAATCGAAACCACTATAGATCTCAATCTCCAAGCAGCTGCTGAAAAAGCCGTAGAAAGCCATCTTCCCTCTAATCAAAATCTTCCAGATGCTTCCGTGGTAGTAATAGATCCACAAACTGGCCAGATAATAGCAATGGTGGGAGGGAGAGATTTTTTTGCTGAAGAAGATGATGCGAAAGTAAATCTCGCGATGGGTAACGGCAGACAGGCTGGGTCTTCTTTTAAACCTATTGGGCTTGCCGCTGCTCTTGAGTCCGGTTGGGAAGTGACTGCTACTTATCCAGCACCGAATGTACTCGAGTTTTTTATACCTGGAGCCGACAATGACAACAGAGTTTGGTGGGTTAGCGGTGGCTTAAACGGGCATGACGCTGATGAACCGAAATTCGAAAAAGGACTCATGGCACTATTCCAATTTTTAGTCCGGGAAGGTCATATAGAAATCCCAGAAGAGCACACGGAAACTATTGAATACAGAGACGATCCAGAAGATGATCCTGATTTTGTAGATGTGAGATTGAATGAATGGATAAATAATCGAAAATGGGAGTATTCGATGAACTCTTTATTCGACTATCGCATAAAAATGCTTGAAGACGTTCCGGGATGGAACTGGGAACCCATCGAAGGTACTGAACTGATACCAATGGCTGAACCCCCCATGGTCGACTTAACTCGTGCGACAAGAAGTTCTTACAACACAGTTTTTGCTCAGTTGAGTATGCAAATGGGGGCTGAGAGAGTTGTGAATTTAGCTAGAAGACTTGGCGTAAAGTCTCCAGTCCAACCTGTAAATTCTAACGTTTTGGGCACTTCTAACGTTACCTTGCTGGACATGGCCAGCGCCTATAGCACATTTGCAAACCGTGGCGTCTATACACCTCCTTCAATGGTGACCCGTGTCACCCGAATGGACGGGACGCCTCTATGGAAATGGAACAGGGAACTTGAACGCGCTCTTGACTCGAAGTTAGTTGATCAACTGACTTGGGTTCTGGAAGGAACGATCGCTGAAGGCACTGGCCATAGAGCGAAAATAGGCAGACCCGCAGCCGGTAAGACTGGTACAACACAAAATTATGCCGACGCTCTTTTTGTCGGGTATACACCACAAATCGCTACGGCAGTATGGGTCGGCTACCCAAAAGGGCAAATACCTATGGTTCCTCCTTTAACAGAACGCAAAGTGTACGGCGGAACCTTCCCGGCTCTAATTTGGAAAGATGTGATGCTGGCCGCACATGCCGACTTGCCAGTTAAGGATTTTGCAACTCCTCCTGCTTCTTCTACCACCACAATCCCTGACAAGGGCGGTCTAGTCATGCCTGAACTGATTGGGTTAACTCTAGAGAATGCAGAATTGAATCTTGAAAACGATGGTTTGGGAGATCAAACACTTACTGTGATCGAAGTAACAGATGCTGACAGTGAGCCGGGAATAATCCTCGGCCAATCTCCTGAGGTCGGAACGTCGTTACTTACTTCTTCAAAAATTCTTGTTGAAGTAGCAATTCAACCTACGGAGACGAATAAAACTAACGTCCCTGATCTAGTCGGAGAGGTCTTAGTCGACATATCACCGTTACTGGCGTCCTTGGGGCTCGGCTATGAAATTGCTCTTATTCCTAACCCTGAAAACGAGAATGAACTGCCGGAAATTATTTGGGCGCAAAATCCTAATCCTGGGACTATGGTCGATTCTGGTTCTGTGATTTCTCTCCGAATGGCACCATAACTTGAAAGAAAAAATTTCCAAAAAATCAAATTTTGTTCCCACTGCTTCTTCACTTCTCAAGATTGTCGCAGTTGCTGGAATAATAGGTCTTTGGGCTTACGCTTTCTTCTTCGCTCCTTCAGGTAATCCTGATCGTGTGGAAAATGAGGTATGGCTTGAGAAAGCAGAAACGATCTGTTCGCAAGCTCTGAACAAAATAGATTTGTTACCTTTAGCAAAAGAATCGAGAACCCCTGCTGACCGTGCCGAACTAATAACACAGGGAACACAAGTGCTTGAAAAAATGACAACTAGCTTGGCTGCCTTGCCACTGAATTCAGAAAAGGACAATTTCAATACGAATAGTTGGTTATCGGACTGGGATACTTATTTAGGAGATCGGAGAAACCATGTAAAACGTTTAACCGAGCTAGGCGACATTGAGCCTCTCCTAACGGCAACAGATAACGGCAAAAGCGTTCTTGAGAGGATGAATGGATTTGCACGAGTAAATGATCTGGATTCTTGTCTAGACCCTGGAGACTTCTAACCGTTTACATCGTTGATAATAATTCGAATCCTGTTTCAATCATTCTTACCAATCCGTGATCTAAACTCATCGAATTAATTTCGTCCTTAGTGAACCAACGTAAATCTTGTGATTCGTGATTTCCGATAGGTTCGGCATCTTTAGGAGCGAGCGTTAGGTATCTGACATCAAAATGTTTATGTTCTTTTTCACCGGGCGGACGAACAATATGTATGTCAAGGTCTATTGGAATTTGGTAAATCTTTAAGTGATTAATCCCAGTTTCTTCTTCAGCTTCTCTAAGTGCCACTCGGGCTAAATTAGGGTCACCATCCGCATGTCCTCCTGGCTGTAACCATTTTTGAAGTTTTGTATGGAATAAGAGTAAAATTTTGTGATCTTCCTCTCTCACTAATAGTGAGGAGCCAGTCAAATGACCGATCTGGCACGTTCGATCTAAATGATCTGGAAACTTCTCAACGAAATTTAGAAAATCGTTTCGAAATTTTGAGTTACTACAAGAAGCTACTATTTGAGCAACAGAGATATCTGTCAGACTGTCAAAGTCGTTTTTCTCAAGAAACTTTTTCATTTGAAAGATACTCGCGGATTTGTTCTGGTGCTTCTAACGTTTCAGTTGTGCCTGTCTTTACACCGACGTAAACAATTGTTGCGGTCAAAACAAGCCTATTTTCGACTTTCACCTCAAAGGAAACATCAAAAGAAGTATTTCCCCATCTGCTGATGTATGCCTCGACATTCAACACCTCTCCCGTCCCTGCTGGCCCATGCCATTCCAAGTTGACTTTTTTGAGCATCAAATCCCACCCTAGAGATTCAAAATCACCTTCGAATTCGCGTAGCCAACTGTCAACTACATCATCTAGATACGCAAGGTAGTGGGCGTTGAAAACAACTCCCTGTCTGTCAACTTCTCCATAACGGACCTTAATGTCCATTGAATATGTCATCTTGACATCATGGCAATTTGTATTTCTAAACGTTTCTTAATTTGTTCTTTTTGAACCTCTACAGCGTCTAGACCCGTGCTTCCCGGCGTGATACGTCTTTTGATAGCCATCTCTGGTTTGAAAAAATCTTCTATCTCAGGTCCGAAATTCTCATTTTCTAATACAACCTTGTTGAAATCCTTTTGATCTTCTATTGAAGCTTTGACTAGTCCGCCGATCAACGAATGGGCTTCCCTGAAAGGCATACCTTTATGCACTAGATATTCAGCGAGGTCTACTGCCACCGAGAAAGGCTTATCAGCCGCTTGAGCCATTTCTTCCTTGTTGAAAGTAATGGAATCAAAAATTCCCGTTAATGCCGTCAGAACCAAAGTGTTTGTGTCAAAAGAATCAAATAAAGGTTCCTTATCTTCTTGAAGATCTTTGTTGTAAGTCAAGGGCAGTCCTTTCAAAACTGTCAAAAGTCCTGCTAAGTGTCCAACTATTCTTCCTGTTTTGGCTCTTGCTAACTCAGCTATATCTGGATTCTTTTTCTGAGGAAGCATGGAGGAACCCGTAGTGTACGCATCATCTATATCCACAAACCCGAACTCTTCACTCGACCAAAGCACAAGCTCCTCTCCGATTCTGGAAAGATGAACAGCTAACAACGCATTGACGAAAATTGCCTCAGCTACAAAGTCTCTATCAGAAACAGCATCAAGTGAATTTTTGAAAGTTTCTGAGAAACCTAGGGTTTCTGAAGTCATTATGGGATCTATGGGTAAGGAAGAACCAGCTAATGCTCCTGCTCCCAAAGGAGAAACGTCTGTTCTGGAACGTGTTTCTATGATTCTGTCAAAATCTCTTGAAAGAGCCCAAGCATGAGCTAACAGATGATGCGATAAAAGCACCGGTTGGGCCTGTTGTAAATGGGTGTATCCCGGCAGTCGTGTCGCTTCTGCTTTTTCAGCTTGTTCAATCAGTGACTTCTGCAAAGAAACAACGAGTGCTGCTAACTCATCTAAGTTCTTTAATGTCCATAGTCTGAGATCCGTTACCACTTGATCATTTCTGCTCCTGCCCGTGTGCATCCGAGCTCCGGCCTCACCGGCAATCTCTGTGACTCTTCTCTCAACAGCTGTGTGTATGTCCTCATCCTCAGGCTGAAAAACAAAAGATCCTGATGTCATCTCTTCTTCAGTCGTCTTAAGGGCATCAAGAATCAACTCTCCATCAGACTCTTCGATCAGACCTACAGAAACGAGCATTTTTACGTGGGCTATTGAACCTGAGATATCTTCCCTATATAACCTTTTGTCTATTTGAAGACTGTCATTTAGGGCTTTTAATGCATCTGTTGTCGCCCCGCTCAGTCTCCCTTCCCACAAAGTTGCCATTATGCTCCTCCTTGTTTTCCACCACGCTTTGAATCTCTTAACGATTCAGTGCGTAGTCTTAGAGCATTCAGCCTTATGAATCCCTCAGCATCTGCTTGATTGTATGCGCCAGAATCATCTTCAAAAGTAGCTATGGCCTCATCAAACAAAGTGTCTTCAGACTCTCTCCCGGTAATTTCTATGTTGCCTTTATAGAGCTTGAGTCTAACTTTTCCATTTACCCATCTTTGTGAGTGGTCTATGGCAGTTTGAAGCATTTCCCTCTCTGGACTGAACCAGTAACCGTTATAAATTAACTCTGCATATTTGGGCATCAACTCATCTTTTAGATGAGCTACGCCTCTGTCTAAAGTTATTGACTCAATAGCTCTGTGTGCTTTGAGCAGGATTGACCCACCAGGAGTTTCATAAGCTCCTCTTGATTTCATACCTACATAACGGTTTTCCACTATGTCAGTTCTTCCCACACCATTTGCTCCACCTAACCTATTTAGTTCATTTAAAAGCTCCGCAGGAGACATTTTCACACCATCGATTGCAACTGGATCTCCATTTTCGAAATCCAAATCCAAATAGGTGGCTTCATTGGGTGCAAGCTCTGGATTCACTGTCCAACGCCACATCTCCGTAGAAGGTTCCTTCCATGGATCTTCTAAAGGACCACCTTCGTAAGAAATGTGGAGAAGATTCGCATCCATTGAGTAGGGCGACTCGTTGCCTCTTTTCATTTCAACTGGTATCCCATGTTTCTCGGCATAATCTAAGAGGCTTTTTCTTGAACCGAGATCCCATTCTCTCCATGGTGCAATTATGTTGATACTCGGATTGAGAGCATAAGCTCCGAGCTCGAAACGAACCTGATCGTTGCCTTTGCCTGTCGCCCCATGACTAATGGCATCTGCCCCTGTCTCTTCTGCTATCTCAACTAATCTTTTTGCTATGAGGGGTCTCGCTATGGAAGTCCCTAGAAGGTACTCTCCTTCATAAATAGCATTCGCTCTGAACATTGGGAACACATACTCAGAAACAAACTCGTCTCTCAAGTCTTCGATATAGATCTCTTTTACATCCATACTTTGAGCTTTACTCCGCGCTGGTTCAAGCTCCTCTCCCTGACCGAGATCTGCAGTGAATGTCACAACTTCACAGTCATAAGTTTCCTGGAGCCATTTTAAGATTATGGAAGTGTCGAGACCTCCTGAATAAGCAAGTACAACCTTTTTAATATCTTTCATATTTCTCTCATTCACTAATAGCAGTTCTAATACCTGCTAAATCCTTTAATTTTTCAGATACTTTCTCACCAGTCGTATCTGAAGCAGCTACTAATATGACAGTGTCGTCTCCTGCAACCGTCCCTATGATTTCTGGAAGACTCGCCCTGTCAACTGCCGACGCTACAACGTGTGCAGAACCGGGTGGTGTCCGTAAAACAACGATGTTGTTTGAAACTGATACTTCTACTAGCCATTCTCCTAATACACGCCTGAGATAATCAACTGGTAAGACTCTTTCTGTCGGATTATCTGGTACTGCATAAATACTGTCGCCTACAGGAACTCTTACCTTGACAGCTCCGAGTTCTTCGAGGTCACGTGAGAGTGTGGCTTGAGTAACGTCTATACCTTCAGCCTTAAGCAGTTCAACGAGTTTTGCTTGACTTGAAACAGCCTGTTCTTCAAGTATCTTTGCAAGTAGATGTTGTCTTTGTGATTTACTCATTTTCTTGACCTTCAGCTAGAAGCCATGCAAGCAGTCCTCGGGCTGCATGCATTCTGTTTTCCGATTGACTCCATACACGACTCTTTGGTCCATCTATCACTTCCGCTGTTACTTCTTCACCTCTGTGAGCAGGAAGACAGTGTAGGAAAACAGCATCTGATGATGTAACTCCCATTAAATTGCTATCCACCGTAAATGCTTCGAAAGCTTTTTTTCTTTCTTCCATCTCGGATTCTTGACCCATTGAGGTCCATACATCTGTATAAACAATATTTGCACCGTCAGCCGCATCTTGTGCGAAATCAAATTCATTAACTATTACATCAACTGCAGCCAGCCTGTCCTTATCTATTTCACTCAAGCAATAATCACTTGGTCCAGCGAAACGAATTTCGGCGCCTAACATGCCAGCTGCCATTGCTAAAGAACGAAACACATTATTGCCATCACCTATAAAAGCTAAACTCTTACCATTAATGTCCCCGTACTCTTTAACTAGTGTTATGACGTCGGCTAGTGCTTGCATGGGATGACCTGTGTCAGAGAGAAGATTTACAATTGGGCAAAGTTCCACTTTGGCCATTCTCTCGAGTGTCTTGTGATCAAAAACTCTCGCTGCAATGCATTTGTAGTAACCAGAAAGAGTTGAAACTGCATCTTCTACGGATTCTCTTTTGTCAAAACCTAGTTCTTCGCCGCGGATGTAGACCGGGTGTCCTCCTAGTTGGAAAACGGCCATTTCCATCGAATTACGTGTGCGGTTCGAAGGTTTTTCAAATACCAAAGCGACACCTTCACCTTCTAAAACCTGAGGAGGATTAGAATCAAGGCAAAGATCAAGAACTCTGTGAAGTTCTTCTACGGTAAGGTCGTCAACTTCTAAAAAACTTCTCATGATGCTTTTCCCTTCCGTGTTTTTAGAACCTTTTCAAGAATCTCTGCCCCTTCAATTATTTCTTCTGAAGAAATTGTCAAAGGTGGCGCCAATCGAAGAGCAGTAGGTGTGACTCCATTTACGACTAGTCCCTCTTTTAAACAAGCCTGCGTCAAGTCTCGTGCATCGCCCTGCACCAGTCTTTCTTTTTCGATTTCCACTCCTAACAGAAGCCCTAAACCTCTAACCGAGTCAACTCCATCGATATCGGAAATTGCTGCAACCATCTCTTCGCCTTTTTCTTTAGCTAATTTAGGTGCTTGAATTTCCTCGAGAACCCTGAGAGTTTCTCTTGCAGCAGAGGTTGCTAGCGGTTGTCCAGCGAAAGTGGAACCATGATCGCCGGGTTGAAAAGCGTCTGCTATTTCTGATTTTGCCCAAACGGCTCCGATAGGAACACCATTAGCCATTCCTTTAGCCATTGTTACAATGTCAGGTTTGATATCTGCATGGTGAAAACCGAACCACTCTCCCGTCCTTCCAAGACCGGTTTGAATCTCATCCATTATCAGTAGTAACCCCTTCTCATCACAAAGCTTTCGAAGTCCTTGCAAGAAGTCTTTTCCTGCATTGTTAACTCCACCTTCACCTTGAATTGGTTCAACTAATATTGCGCCAGTTGTTTGGTCGATAGCCTCTTCAAAAGAACCTAAATCGTTCCATTCGGCGTATCGGAATCCCTCGGGCAAAGGCATAAATGGTTCATGTTTCTCAGGTTGACCAGTCGCAGCCAAAGTTGCCATAGTTCTGCCGTGAAAAGACTTATAAGCAGAAACCACTCCATGTTTTCCTATGCCTTGATATTTTCGAGCTAGTTTCATGGCAGCTTCATTAGCTTCAGCTCCAGAATTTTGAAATAGAATTTTTCCTGGTTGGTCTTTCCCTGTATTTATAAGTCTGTCTAAAGTTGCCGCAACTTCAAGTTGTGGTTCTGTAATAAAAAGGTTTGAAACATGTAAGAGTGTGTTTGCTTGTTCTGATATGGCGTCAGCTATTCTTGGGTGGCTGTGCCCTAAGCCAGTTACCGCTATTCCACATAAGAAATCTAAATACCTTTTCCCATCTTTATCGAAGAGTTCCGTACCTGAACCTTTAACAAATGTCACCGACGGTGTGCCATAATTTGGCATTAACAATTCAGACCAGTTCATAATTGATCCTGCTCGTGAGTTTCAGACTTGAATGAATCCACCATGTCTTCTGGTAGAACCATTGTTCCTATTCCAGCATCTGTAAACAATTCGAGAAGTAAAACGTGAGGTATCCGACCATCAACCATATGAGCTGAGGCCACACCTTCTTTTATTGCATCAATGCATGCTTGTGCTTTAGGGATCATCCCAGACTTGACAATTCCTTTGTCGATCAAGTCATTCAAACTTGAAATACCGATCTTTGAGATCTTGCTTTCTGGGTCTGAAACATCCTCTAATAGTCCCTCTACATCAGTCAGGTAGAGCAACCTTTCAGCTTTCAGAGAACCAGCTAAAGCAGCTGCCACAGTGTCTGAATTTATGTTGTAAGCCTGTCCGTTTGAATCTGTTCCAATGGTTGATATTACGGGAATGAGATTTTCTTCCATAAGGCAATCCACAATGGAAGGATTTATTTTTACTACATCACCAACGTAACCAAGCGATGAATCTCTTTGAGTTGCTTCGATTAATTTTGAATCGCCTCCTGAGAGACCTACAGCTATTGGAGAATGAACGTTGATGCTCGAGACAATGTCTGTATTGACTTTTCCAACGAGGACCATCTGAGCAATTTCTAGAGTCTCCTTATCAGTTACTCGCTGCCCATCTTTGAATTCTGTGCTTAAACCTAGCCTCTCTACTAAGTCGCCAATTTGAGGTCCACCCCCGTGAACAACTACAGGTTTAATGCCTACTGAATGCATCAAAACAATATCCTGGGCGAATTGGTCAGCTAACTCGTCGCTTTCCATTGCATTGCCACCAAATTTTACAACTACAACCCTCCCAGCAAATCTTGTTATATAGGGAAGAGTTTCCACCAAAACTCCTGCTCTTCTTTCAGGTGAAAAAACCAGTTCTTCTTTGGCATTAATATTCTTGTTATTCATCACGAGGTCCTCATATTTTCATCAATGTAAGCATGCGTTAGATCTGTTGTAACCACATCAGATTCGCCTCTACCCTGTCCCAGATCGACATGTAGCTCTAAACGTCTCTGAGACATGTGTTTTCCCAAGGCTTCAGAGTCGACTTCTTGGGCTTTTCCTTGCGTATAAACGATTTGACCTCCATAAGAAACTGAGATTGTCTCAGGATCGAATTGGATTCCAGATGCACCTATCTGTGCCGCTATTCGACCCCAGTAAGGGTCTTCCCCGTACCAAGAACATTTGATCAACTGGCTATTAGCTGTACTTCTAGCTGCCAATTCAGCCTCGGTGTCGTCTTTCGCTCCAGTCACATGAAGGAAAACCGTTTTAGTTGAGCCTTCAGCATCATCAGCCATTTGTACAGCTAAGTCTTTACATGCTTCAATCAGAGCCTCTCCAAGGAGGGTAGGATCTTCTACTCCTGACTTACCATTTGCTAAGAGAATAACCGTGTCATTAGTAGATTCTGCTCCATCTACTGTTAGGCAATTAAAGGAAACTGAAACTGCTTTTTGCAACAGTCTTGTAGCCTCCTGCGGGTTGATTACAGCATCAGTTGTCAGTACTGAAAGCATTGTTGCCATATTCGGTTGAAGCATTGCCGCTCCTTTAGATATACCCCCAACCGAAAAACCTTTCGCCTTAACAAGAGTATTTTTAGGAACCGTGTCTGTGGTCATAATTGCTTTTGCTGCTGTTGTCCCTTGATCATCCTTAAGAGAATCAATTGCACTTTTTATTCCATAGGTAACCTCTTCCATCGGAAGTGGATATCCAATCCATCCTGTTGAACAAACTAGGACTTCACTCGATTCACATCCAAGACCTTGTGCTGTTAACTGGCACATCCTTTCAGCATCCAGTAAACCTTGCTCCCCTGTGGCTGCATTTGCATTTCCACTGTTAAGAACAACAGTAGAAGCAGTCCCTCCGGTTACTTCCAGATGTTTACGAGATACTAAGACCGGTGCTGCTGTCATTTTATTTGAAGTAAAAACAGCCGCAGCCGGTACCGGTTGTTGATCTTCGGTCGTAACTAACGCTAGATCAAGTTCTTTATTATTTTTAATTCCGCTGGCTACGCCACTAGCTAGAAAACCTTCAACATCTGTGATTGTCATGGGCTTATTCCAATTGCACTTAGACCATCAGACTCATCAAGCCCTAAAACTATATTTGCGCATTGAACCGCCTGACCAGAAGCACCCTTACCCAGATTGTCTATTGCACAAAATGAAACTAACAGTCCTGTTCTTGGATCTACTCTTACTGTGAGATGAGCGGCATTTGATCCAAAAGTTGATTTTGTTGTTGGCGATTTTTCGCTAACCACAATAAAAGGCATACCAGAGTAGGCTTCGTTCAAAATTTGGAGAGCGGCATCCGTGTCAAGTTCACCCTTGACTCTGCCATAGCAAGTGGCAAGAATTCCGCGATTCATTGGGGCTAAATGTGGTGTAAACAAAACTGATGCATTAGCTATCGAACTCCCGTTTGAACCAGTGCTAAGTGTCTGTTCAATTTCGGGAGTATGACGGTGTGAAAGCAAACCATAAGCTGCGAAATTCTCATCAATAGTACAAAATAAACTATTTGGTTGAGGATTTTTACCTGCACCCGAAGCGCCGCTTGCTGCGTCAACAATAATTTCATCAGATTCAATTACTCCTGCCCTTATAAAGGGAGCCAAAGCTAGAGATGCAGCTGTGGGGTAACAGCCAGGCGCAGCTACTAAAGAACTATTTTCTAGCCCATCTCTAAAAAGTTCTGGTAGCCCATAGGACGCAGAATCAAGAAGTTCAGGAACAATGTGATCTTCTTCATACCATTGCTTATACGTTTCGGCGTTTTTGAGTCTAAAATCAGCTCCCAAATCGACAATCAGTTTTGCTGTCTCAAGAAATTCTGGAATTACTTTTTGTGAGGCTCCATGAGGTAACCCAGTAAAAATAATTTCACATTCACTTAATGGTGCTGAGTCTTTATCCTCAAACAGCATTTCTGGAAATTCAGGTGAAAGATGTGCATGAACATCAGATATAGCTGTTCCTGCATAAGTCGATGCGACAGCGGTTTTAACTTCAAAGCTAGGGTGCCTTGAACAAATTCTTAATAATTCGGCACCGGTATAACCCGAAGCCCCAATAATACCTACTGAAATCATAGTATCATCATACAGTTTCATGTATAAAAATACAATATTTCTAGGTTTTATTTAGATCTACTACCACTTTCCCTACCACTTTACGATCAGCAATGTCCTGCAGGGCCTGATTTGAAGAGTCAAAAGCATAAGTCGGATGCAACAACGGGTCCACTTTGCCTTCCTCACTCAACTCTACCACTGATGCCATTTGCCGTTTAAAGGAGCTGGGATCTCTTCCTAACGAAGCTCCCCAATGTACTCCCACCACTGAATAATTTTTAAGTAATACATGATTAGTCGCCAACTCTGGTATCCCAGCTACAAAACCAATGACCAATAATCGTCCATCCCATGCCATGCATCTTCTTACTTTTTGGAACATATCTCCGCCGACTGGGTCATACGCTACATCGACACCTTGATTGTTTGTAACTTCCCTTACTTTTTCAACAAGATCTTCTTCTTCTTTGTGGTCGATTACGACATCTGCACCAAGCTCTATGCATGCATTTACTTTCTCCTGGCCACCTGCCACTGCTATGACTCTTGCTCCAGCTGCCAATCCCAACTGTATTGCTGCGGAACCAGTCCCTCCCGAAGCTCCGGTCACTAAGAGTGTTTCTCCACTCTGTATGAGGGCACGGTCATGTAAAGCAAACCAAGTTGTTCCATAATTCATTGGTAAAGCCGCAGCCTTAACTTGATCCACCGAGTCAGGCACGACAAAAGACATGTGTGCATGCACTAAAGCCTGCTCAGACAAACCCCCTCCTAGCGAAATGATCTTCTGACCTACACTGAAACCTTCCACTCCTTCACCTACAGCTATTACTCTGCCTGCTGTTTCACCTCCTGGTGTGAAGGGCAGAGGTGGTTTAACTTGATACTCCCCTCGACATTGGAGCACATCCGGGAAAGCCAGACCCACCGCATCCACTTCTACTAACAATTGACCAGCCATGGGTTCTGGAGTTTCCATCTCTTGGAGTTTCAAAGTTTCCTTTGGTTCTCCCAACTCGTGTATTTGCCATGCTTTCATAATCAGATCCTTTCAAATATTGTTCATTCCTGGAAGCAGTTCAACTCCGAAGTTTTGCAGAAAACTTTTTCTCAACCGACTCGATGCATTCTCCGTGGACTTTCGCTACCTCTGCGTCTGTAAGAGTCCTGTCTTCAGCTTGAAGTCGCAATTTGAACGCGAGACTTCTTCGACCTTCTGAAACAGGTTCACCTCTGAAAATATCAAACAGGTAGATGTCTACAAGTAGCACTCCAGCTTGTTCTTGTAAACATTTTTTTACTTCATTCGACGAGATGCCTTCATCAACTTCAAATGCTAAGTCGATGTCCGATGATGGATAGCGACTAAAAGGCACATATGAGCGGTGTCCGTGAGATATTGACAAAAGGTCATCAATATCAACCTCAAGACATGCAACCCTCTCACTAACCTCGAATAAAGAAAGAACCGATGGATCAATTTCCCCTAAGAAACCAATCGTTCTACCCTGAATTTCAATTCGGGATGTTCTAGTTGCATGAAAGCCAGGTGGCGAGTCACTTATTAGTTCGTACTCATCAAAAGCCAACGCATCAGCCAACGCTGACCAGATCTTAACAATTTCTCCAGCTTCATTTCCAGCAAGAACAGCTACAAGCTGCTCTCTCTCATCTGGTAACGGTTGAGGTTTATCAGGCTGCCTATAGATGTGGCCAAGTTCAAAGAGTCTTAACCCAGTGAGTCTATGCGACTCGTTGTAAGCCAAAGTTTTTAATAGGCCAGGTCGCAGAGAAGAGCGCATTACTGACTCCTCTGCAACTAAAGGATTTGCAACTTTTATTCCATCAGATTCGAGTCCTGCATTTTCCAGTTCACCTGGCGCAAGAAAGGGTACGGGCATTGCTTCATCTAAACCTAAACCCATCATCGTTGTTCTAATTAAACGGCGGTCATTTTGTTTACCTGTGAGCGAACCAAAGGTTTTAGACTTTGGAACTGTCTTTACAATCCTTTCGTAACCATAAATTCTTGCAATCTCTTCAATCACATCTATCTCTAATGAAGTGTCTGGTCGAAAGCTTGGAACCATTACATCAATATCATGATCAACAGATTCAGCTTCAAAACCTATGGGATCAAGTATCTGAAGAATGTCCTTCTGGTTAAGGTCCGTTCCAAGAATGCTATTAACCCTAGAAACACGAACTTTGATTTTCTCCCTTGCGGGCAAATCACCTTTCTCATCAATTATCCCTGGAGACATAAGCGCCTCAGGTCCCAACAATTCGCAAAATCTCAGCATGGCAGTTTCAATTATTTCTGGATCAGTTCCTCTTTCAAAACGCGCTGAAGCTTCGCTCCTCAATCCAAGTCTTCTCGACGTTTTTGCTATTGCTGATGGATTCCACCAGGCCATTTCCAAAGCCACCGTTGAAGTACCTTCACTTATTTCTGTTGAAACACCACCCATTACACCCGCAATCCCAATCGGAGAATTTGAGCCATCAGTCACCACACCGTCCTGTGTCGTCAGATTTCTTACTACTCCATCAAGAGTTACAATTTCCTCCCCATCTGAAGCCCACCTGACTCGAAATTCTGAATTCGCAACAGAAACCAAATCAAAAGTGTGACTTGGTTGACCCAATTCCAACATCACATAGTTAGATACATCCACAACGTTGTTAACTGGCCTCATTCCTAATGCAGTAATTCTATTTTTCAACCACTGAGGAGAATCCTGGATTGAAATTCCGTCAATTACCCTTGCCACAAAGCGGCCGCAAAGATCTGGGGAAACGATCTCAGTTTTCAGAATCTCAGAAATATCTTTCCCTTTTTCAGAAACTTCAGGTACTGGAATACTGAAAGGTATTTTTTGATAAGCAGCTAAATCACGTGCAACACCAGCTACAGACATGGCATCTGGTCGGTTCGGGTTTACTTCAAGGTCATAAAGAACATCAGATTCAATCCCCAATGAATCAGCTAAAGGAGTTCCCTGTTCACTTTCATTCCCTAGGATCAGAATTCCATCATGATCTTCACCTAGATCTATTTCAGCTCCTGAACAAAGCATCCCATTTGACCACTCACCGCGTAATTTCCGACGACTTATTTCCATCCCATTAGGCATTGTTGTTCCTATGGTTGCAAGTGGAACGAAATCACCAGGAGACATATTAAATGCCCCACAGCAAATCTGTAATGGTTGACCGTCACCACTGTCAACTTCGACAATTTGGATACGGTCTGCATCAGGATGAGGTCTCAAGTCCAAAACTTTTGCCACCACGACACCCTCGAGATTTTCCCCTGTTCGAGTTATTTCCTCAACTGCCAAACCTAACTCACTCAACTGTTCACCTATTGCATCTGGCTCTCCCTCAATAGGAGCAAACTCTTTCAGCCAGGAGAGTAAAACTTTCATAATCCCACAACCTTTTCGAGTTCTGAACAAATCTGTAAAATCTGCATCAGAATTGCGCCAAAAATCGGTAGTCGTTACGAAACAACTCACGCAAATCATCAATTTCATGACGCATCAGAGCTAAGCGGTCAAGGCCGAATCCAAATGCGAATCCTTGCCACTCTTCAGGATCTAAGCCTCCAGCTTTTAAAACCTCCGGATGAACCATCCCACAACCGCCCAACTCCAACCATTTGCCACCTGGGTGTCGTATATCAAATTCTGCAGAAGGTTCCGTGAAAGGAAAATAAGATGGTCGAAGTCTCGATTCGAAATCTTTTCCAAAATACGCAGTGGTGAAAGCCTCTATGGTTCCCGCTAAATCGCCGAAGGTAATACCTTTATCCACTACCAATGCTTCGATTTGATGAAAAACAGGCATATGAGTTGAATCTGCTGTATCACTTCTAAAAACTCTTCCTGGCATGATTGAATAAATTGGCGGATCCTCTTCCTCCATTACCCTGATCTGAACTGGCGAGGTATGCGTTCTTAAAAGGGTGCTCATAGGGTCTCCATACTCGACATAAAGAGTGTCGTACATGTCTCGAGCAGGGTGACCAAGAGGGAAATTCAAAGCACCGAAATTATGCCATTCATCTTCTATTTCTGGCCCCTCCGAGACCGTATACCCCATGCCGATAAAAAGATCTTCCAATCTTTCCCATGTTTGAGTAACCACATGTCGATGGCCTAGTCGATGACCTCGATCAAACTCGGTCAGGTCCAATCTCTCATTCTCTAACTGCTCTCCCTTCACTTCCGACTCAAGCTTCCTTCTTCGTGTTGCAAGCATTTCCTCAAGTTTTGAGCGAGTCTCGTTCAGGACAAGTCCCAATTCTCGACGCTCTTCAGGCTCTAATCCACCTAAAGATCCTTTTGCTTGGGCAGTTAATGACTGTTTACCCAGCAGATCTATTTCTAGTTTCTTCAAGGCTTCTAAATCGGAAGACTCTTCAATCTTTCCTTTTGCCTCTTCTAAATGCAGGTCATAGTCTTGATTCATTTCCAAATACCAGTTGTAAGTTTTTCGAATCCGTTTATCGAAGGTTACGCCATATGAATAGGCTTAGAAGGGTTATTTTACTTAAACACTAAATACGCGATCTTTTAATTCCATAGAGAACAACCGCCCCTGCAGTAGCTACATTTAGAGATTCAACAGTATTTTCAATTGGCACAGTCACAATCTCGTCACATAGGACTTCTATTTCCTTTGGTAAACCCCTAGGTTCGTTTCCTAGAATCAACGCTATTTGACTATTATCAGCAACATCTTCTGGGGTTATTCCACCAGAAGGTGAAGTAGCAACAAATCTATATTCCGACTTTTTCAATTCTTCAAATAGTTTTTCAGTAGAAAATTTTTCATCGATCACTGTAAATCTCGTTCTAAAAAATGAACCTGCAGATGATCTAACCACTTTTGGGTTGTAGGGGTCCACGCCTCCATGAAAAAGAACCCCTGAAGCTCCAAATGCTTCTGCTGTTCTGATCAAATTGCCACAATTGCCAGGATCAGAAACGCCGGACAAAATAAGCAGTAAACCTTTTTTTTCAACTAGGTCACTCAACTCGATCCCATGCTGACGAACAGATGCTATAGCGGCTTGGGGATTGCGTAAGGTCGTTAAACCCGAGAAGATCTTTCTATCAACCAAATGAAATTGGATTTTTTCTTCGCTTAGAACCGTAATCAGATCATGATCTAGTTCATCTGCAGGCAAAATAACCTCATCAATTTCGAGGCCTGCGCTTATCGCTTCTTCAACGAGTCTTGGCCCTTCAACCACAAAGAGTTCTTCTGAGTCTCGGACTTCAGCATCTCTCGCTAAACGCCGCATTCTCCGAATACGTTGGCTGTTGAACGACATCTTGTTAACTAATAACTTTTCTCAGATCCTCTTAATCAAAGGAATTCCATAGAGTGTCATTAGTTGCTATTGTTTGGAAATTTCCACTAGTTGTGCAAATGCGTCAGGGTCAGCTACCGCTACATCAGCGAGAACTTTTCTATCAACCTCTATACCGGCATTTTTGAGACCAGCAATAAACACACTGTAGGTCGTACCATGAATTCGGCATGCTGCATTAATACGCTGGATCCAAAGGCGTCTAAATTGACCTTTTCTTGCACGACGGTCCCTGAACGCGTAATTTCCTGAATGCATGACTTGTTCATTCGCAGCTCTGAAAGTACGGCTTTTATTTCCGTAATAGCCTTTAGCCTGTTTTAAAACTGCTTTATGTTTCTTTTTGCTGTGGACAGCTCTTTTGACCCTGGCCATCTTCAACTCCTTTTATCGGAGACCTTCTTTATGAGGACTCTGGTGTTATTAAATACCTAATTGTTTGCGTATTGCTTTACTGTTAGCTCCGTCTACTTCAGTCATTCTTCCTAAGCGGCGCTTACGAGTAGAGGTTTTTTTCTCAAGTATGTGACTTTTGTTTGCCTTACGGCGTCGCAAACGACCACTACCTGTAACTTTTATTCTCTTAGCAGCACCTCTATGGGTTTTCATTTTTGGCATAATTACTCTCGCTTTTTAAGTTCTAATCAGTTTCTAAATCTTGCTCTTCTTCTGCAACTTCTTCTGCAACTTCTTCTGCAACTTCTTCTGCAACTTCATCACTTGCCTGCTCTTCGTCAACTTCTGATGAAGATTCGGCATCTTCTAAAGCTTCCTCCATTTCAAGTGCTTCCGCTTGCAAGGCTTCAATTGCTTCACGTTGCCTACGAGTTGCCTTTCCTGGAGTTAGCAACATGGTCATATTCCGACCTTCTTGTTCAGGGTAAACCTCAACCCTTCCAACGTGTGAAATGGATTCAGCAATTTCGTCTAAGATCTTCCGTCCGAGTTGTGGGTATTGAATTTCCCGACCTCTGAACATGATGGTCACTTTGACTTTACTTCCTTCTGCTAAAAACTTTTCTACCCGTCGAGTTTTCGTTTCGAAATCACCTGATCCTATTTTCGGACGGTATTTCATTTCCTTTACTAGGATATGGGTTGCTTTTTTTCGCGATTCCTTAGCCTTCTGAGATTGTTCGTATTTGAACTTTCCGTAGTCCATAACACGACAAACTGGAGGGTCTGCCTGGTTGGCAACTTCCACCAAATCTAATCCTGCTTCTTGTGCAAAACGAAGCGCCTCTGAAATCGGTTTAATTCCCACCTGTTCTCCTTCAGCGGAAACCAGTCGGACATTTTCTACCCGAATATCCTCATTAACTCTCGGTTCTTCTTCAGTTGGGTTAGCTATTGTTCGTCACTCCTGTGTGGCACGTAGTTTCTCCTCCGTGGTTGATTACATTTCCTTACACGCAAATACCCTTTAGACTTTTATGACCATCTAAAAAATAAAGGCGGGCAATAGAAAAAGGAGCCCGCCGTAAAAACCAAAACTCACTTAGAGTGGTCTGGTGGGGTGGGAACCCGCTTTCTATTTATTTTCGCACTCTAGAGTACCAACATAGAACTGAAGCAGTGCAGAGTTGCATCAGAAAATATTTAATAAATTGGAGGAATAATGAATAGTTTATGGACGCCGGATGGAGAACATAGCGTTGACCCGGAACAAGAAGTGGAGTCTTCAGAGTTTCCTGAACTCTCACAAGATGAGCAGGAACAGGCAGAAGCATTAGCTGCTGAGATGAATGCAGTACGTGAACAACTAGCTGCAGCACCTGCTGAAATCGTTGTGGCTAACCATCTAATGGGTTTATATGAACTCGCAGCAATACATCTTTCCCAACAACCACCAAAAATGGATGAAGCTTCTCTGGCTATCGATGCAATGTCAGCAGTTTTGGATTCTTTAGCTGGAAGACTAGGGGAAGCTGAGGGAACTCTAAAAGACGCCTTGCACCAAATTCGTCTTGCCTTTGTTCAACTTGGCAATCAGGAAGACACCCCTGACGAAGAGTAGGTTATGTAATCGCTTTTAGTGAACAATCTTGGACAAAGGGAGTTCAATAATGTCAGAAGCACCTTTATCTCTAAGTTCAGGAATTAATATGTTTATTTCTGTTTTTGCCACAACCGTTTCAACAGCGTATCCCTCACCCTTAGCAAGCTCATTAACTGTTGGAGCCTTCATAGAAGGTATAACTTCAAGAACACTCTGCAACTGAGTTGCCGCAACATTCATTTTTACAAGAACCTTGCCTCTTGCTTCTAAGGTCCCCTCTAGAAGTGTGTGAATTTGTTCCATAGCATGACGCAGTTCAGGATTTTCTGCAGACTCACGATTCGCTACCAATTCGGTATGGCTTGTAAGTATCGTGTCTATAATTTTCAAACCTGCAGCTTTTAGCGCTCTTCCTGTCTCGGTCAAGTCCACTACAGCATCAACTATGTCAGGAGCCTTGGCTTCGGTAGCTCCATAGCTGAGTTGTATGTCCGCATCAACACCTTGTGCAGCAAAAAAATTTCTAGTCAAATTTGGGTATTCAGTGGAAACTTTTACACCTGAAGGTAAATCTTGTACTTTTTCGAAAGACGAATCCTCGGGGACAGCCACAACGATATTAACCGGCCTTGCCGTGGCTTTGGAGTAATGCAACTTCCCTAATGAAACCACGTCACTTTCGGTTTCTTCGATCCAATCACGTCCTGTTATTCCTATATCAAACAAGCCATCGGCAATGTAAGTAGGAATTTCCTGTGGTCTCAGGATTCTAACTTCATCAATTCGCGGGTCGTCAATATTAGCCTTATAGTCAACTTTTGAAGAACGACTAACTGAGAGATCAGCAGAATCGAACAAGTCCAATGTCGCTTGCTCTAAGGAACCTTTTGGTAAAACAATTTTTAGCACAATACAAACTTAGCCACTGGGTGACGCACAAGTGTGCTGATTTTAAATAACTTTCATGAAAGAACTAAATCCAATCGAACGTCCTCACCCAATTGGGTAACATTGGCAAATTTTCCACGACTAATCGATTCCATAGTCGCGACACCATCACCACTTAACAAAGGTTTACCGTCATCACCTCCCATGATCGAAGGGGAAACATAGATCACATAACGGTCTACCAGCCCTTCCCTGTGCATTTGCCCAGCCAGATGAGCTCCCCCCTCAACAAGTAGTTGCAGCACCCCTTCATTCCCCAATTTTTGAATCAAATCTTCTAAAGACCCTTTCCACGACTCAGCAGGTTCGACTTGAGCACCTTCTGGTATTTCACCGATTACAATTCGACGTGGACTAGGACCATCGACTGATCTGACGGTAAGCCTAGGGTCGTCGCTCCTAACTGTTCCCGCCCCCACACAAATAGCATCACTTTCTGCTCGTAACTTGTGCACGTCGATTCTTGCTTCTTCACCTGTAATCCAATTACTTGACCCATCAGGTGCAGCAATACGACCATCTAATGTTGCCGCTAACTTAAGAAACACATAAGGTCGGCCTGTATGTCTGTGATGAAGGTAAGGGGTTAGTTGTTTCTCAGCACCAGCACTGTTTTGACCTACATCCACTTCAATCCCAGCGGATCTAAGTGACTCCACACCAGACCCTGAAACTCTTTTATCTGGATCGACTAATGCCACAACCACTCTCTTGATCCCCGCTTGAATAATCGCATCGGTGCATGGGCTAGTACGACCATGATGATTACACGGTTCAAGAGTCGTGTATAAAGTTGCTCCGTTTGCAAATTTCCCTGCCTGTGCAAGAGCTGCTATTTCTGCATGGACGCCAACGCTGGACTCAAATCCTTCTTCAGGTTGCGTTGAATTTTCTGCAACATCAGTTGCATTAAATGGTCCCGTAAATCCTTTTCCTACTACCTCTCCTTTTGCGACAACCACTACCCCAACCCAAGGATTAGGTGAGGACCAAAACCTTGCTTTTTCTGCGACCTCAATAGCCTCAGCCATGAACTTGGCGTCTTCTTCTAAGTTCATGATCAGATCGGGTGTGGGTCAGTGTTGTCCGATAGGAGACCAACTGCGTGTGGAATAACATCTATGATCGCTTCTAAACATTCAATGCAGCCTTTTTCAGAACCAGGTGTGTTTACAACAAGTGACGTCCCAATCGTTCCGGCAACGCCTCGTGAAAGTCTTCCCAGCGGATTGACCAATCTCATCGCTTCAGCCAATCCTGGAGCTTCTCTGTCTATTACTTTCAACGTGCCTTCTGGTGTTTGATCACGGGGACCAAAACCTGTACCTCCCGTAGTGACTATCAACCCATGAAATTCATGTGCCAAAGACACCAGAGTTTTAGCCACTTCATCATCACCATCAGGTGAAACCACAGTGTCCTCAACAGTCCACCCTTCATTGGAAACACGTTCAACCAATGCTTCACTTGATTTGTTTTCACGCACTCCGTGCGCCACTCCATCTGAGACTGTCAAAATTTTTACTTTCATTTCTTTTTTCACAGATTGTGCTTTTTCGTTCACATAATAAGCATAACTACCGTCTCCTCTACTCATGACTTCCGATAAAGTCTGAAAATGGAATTAAGCGCTTTAGACGGCTATGAAATAGCTGAATTTGAACATAGTGGTAAAAGCAAAACAGTTCTTCGTATTGGTTCAGGTCCCGCTGTTATCGTCATGTCAGAAATTCCTGGAATCACACCTAAAGTCGCTGAATTTGGTAGAAAGGTTGCTGGAATAGGCTGCACCGCAATTCTCCCCTCTCTTTTTGGAGTTCCTGGGGAAAAACCAACACTCGGTAATTCGATCCGAACGCTGCAAAAAGCCTGCATCTCTCGAGAATTCACCGCTCTCATGACTCGAAAAACATCTCCAGTCACCGACTGGTTACGGGCACTCGCTGCTTTTGAACACGGAAGGTGTGGAGGTCCCGGAGTTGGTGCAATAGGAATGTGTTTCACGGGAGGTTTCGCTTTAGGAATGATGCTGGATGAACGACTTGTAGCACCGGTTCTAAGTCAACCTAGTTTGCCTTTACCGTTTGGGAAAAAACGAAAGAAATCAATTGGCATTTCGAATTCTGATCTTGAAGTAGCTAAAAGTCGTGTCGATAGTGGAGTTTGCATTTTAGGTCTCAGGTTCTCTAATGATTCGATGGTTCCCAGCGAACGTTTTGCGAGACTTCATGAAGAGTTCGGAGACGGATTTGTGTCTGTCGAAATTGATTCGTCACCCGGTAACACTCATAGAATCAGCACACGCGCCCATTCCGTGCTTACCGAAGAGTTTGTCGATGAACCAGGACACCCAACTTTCGAAGCTCTAAAACTCGTTCTTGAGCATTTGAGAGAAAAACTTATTGCTGTTTAAGACATCAAGGTGCCCTGTAACAGAACACAGACATTCCTTCGCTGTCTAGATCTTGAGGAAGGATCATTCCACCTCTTCCATGTTTTCGCCAAGGGTGAGGCAAGTCACCTATTTCTTCGACATTCACGAGGTTTCGAAATTTTTCATCTACTCCAATAGTTTCTAAATTAGTTAGTGTGCAAACGCTGTAAATAAGCAAACCTCCAGATTTAACCATGGTCAAGGCTGAACACAGTAGTTTTAACTGAAGATCCGCTAAAACAGCTAGGTCTGCTTCTTTGATTCTCCATCTAGCGTCAGCTCTTCTTCTTAAAACACCAAGTCCGCTGCAAGGAGCATCAACTATAACTCTTGAAGCTTCACCTTTTCTGAATGGTAGATCTGTTCCGTCAGAGACAACCAATGGAAGTTTTATATTGAGTTCAAGAGAATTTGATCTCGCTAATTTCAGTCTTTTTAAGGATGCATCTGCTGCGATTACAGGAAATCCTGCTGAAACAGCTGCACTAGCTTTACCTCCTGGAGCTGCGCATACATCGATTACCGGACCTTCCCCCCAGTTTCCCTCCTGTGTTAAAAGATCTGACACTAGTTGAGAAGCCGCATCTTGAAAATAGCCGTCTTCACGGGGAGTCGCTGATTTTGAACTATTCATACACTTAAGTGCTGCACTAGCTTCAGGTTCTCCAAGATCAGACTCAAGTCTCTCGACTATCCAATCCGGATAGCTGTATTCGATCGCTTTTGTGGGCCACTCAACCGTCTCTTTGGCAACCTTGCGCAACACGGCATTACATAACCCTGTTGCCCATTTAGGCGCTAAAGAAACTGAACCGTTCACAGCAGCATGGTCGGGTATGTTCATCCAATGAAGCTGGTAGGTACCTAAACGCAAAATTGTACGAACATCTGGATGTAATTTTTTACTGATGAATCGATCAATCAAAAAATCACATGATCTACGCATTCTTGTAACGCCATAAACCAGTTCAGTGACTAATGCCTTATCTCTTTCATCCAGTTCAGAGTTATCCAAAGCAGTTCTTAACACTAAATTCGCGAATGCTGAATCCTTTTCTATCCGACCAAGAACCTTTAAAGCCAGAGCACGTGCCTCGTTATTTTCAGCCATCTCCGAATACGCAATTTTCTTCTAAACGCGCACCTAGTTTCCATGAATCGAATTCTTGTCGGGCTCGATTTTGAGACTGAACCTCAATGAGTCGTAATGCACCTTTACCGCTAGCCACCTGATCTCCAACCAGTTGACCAGGTGAACCCTGAATCTGTTGTGTATTTGCTTCAGCTTTCCAAATTTTGAAACGCTCACCTCTAAATGTTGTCCATGCTCCACCTATTCTGACTAGCCGATCGATTTTTTCAGCCTCGAGTCCCCAATCTATTGCTCTCTCTTGAGGGGTTACTTTTTCAGCCCAAACTATCTCCCCCACTTGAGGTACTGGTGCGCCAAGCCCATCGCCGAGTGTTGATACGAGCAGTTCACATCCCGCTTCAATCAATCGATCTCTAAGAGTTTCTGTAGTATCACGTGCTGAAATTTCTACTTCTTGCCGGGTAAAAACACCTCCAACATCAAACTCTTCTCCTATTTCCATTATGCAGACCCCACTTTTTGCATCACCGGCAAGAATCGCTCTTTCTATAGGAGCAGGCCCTCTCCACCTTGGGAGTAACGAAAAATGAACATTTATCATTTGGACTCTTTCAAGAAGATCAACCGGAATGAAACTTCCGTACGCTACTACCACTGCAAGGTCAATTTCGAAATTTTCTACCTCTTCTATCTCGTGAATCACTGGTAGACCCATTTCAATAGCAGCTCGTTTCACAGGAGAAGGCGAAGGTTCTTCACCTCTGCCCCTTCTACGATCCTCTCCGGTTACCACCACTCCAATGTCATATCCAGATGAACATAAACTCGTCATAAAAGGAACCGATAACTCGGGAGTGCCTACAAAAGCCAACCTCTTGAAATCATTATTCACTTTGTGGAAACCCAAGACTCTCTCCCACTATTGGAAGTGGAGAACCTATTGAATCGCCAATACCCATTAGTGTTTTATTAGCCTCACGTCTTTGATCTTCGTCTAGGTGATCAACGAGTAATACTCCGTCCAAGTGGTCCATTTCATGTTGGAACAATCGAGCTTCCAGTTCGTCAGCCTCGAAAGAAACTTCTTTACCATCTAAATCGATTCCCACTATATGAACCTGTTTGGGCCTCAGTAATTCCCATGAAAGACCCGGAATCGACAGACAACCTTCTTCAAAAGTCCATTCTCCGTCAGCATCTTTTATTTCAGGATTTATCAAAACACCTGGACCTGAACCCCAATCGTAAACAAAAAGTCTTTTTTGGACTCCCACTTGAGGTGCTGCTAAACCTATTCCAGGAGCTGAGTACATAGTTGACAGCATTTCTTGTGTCAAACGGGCGAGATTTTCTGTTATTTCTGTTACTTCTTTTGCCTTGACCCTTAATACAGGATCTCCTATGACTCTTATCGCATTCATAACCATTATGAAAGGTTATCGTCAGAAGGCTTTTGGTTTGACTGTCAAGCTCTTCGCGGATCAATTTCTATCCGAATTTTACCTTTTGGTCGTCCCACACTCGAAATAGCTTGAGATAAAGCGTTATTATCAGTAGCGCGAACGAGCCAACAGTCATCACGTGGACCCATAATTTCGATTCCGGAAATTCCACTTAGAGATTGAACCATTTCAGAAGCTGAAGCTCCTGAAATTTGAGCTAAAGCACTGTATGGCGGTAATTGCAATAAACGTCTTCTCTCAGATTCCGCTTCGATTAGTTTCTCTGGATTTGCATGGAGAACAGCTTGTAGAACTTCGTGCTCTGGTTGCCGGGTTTGGATGATTAATCTTCCTCCTCCGTTCCTGTTACCTATTAGCCGTGCAGATCGAATTAATAGAGAAGCCGCTTGTTCAGCAGCTCTAAACCTTGGTGCTAAAAGTTCCTGATCGAACTCTAAAAAAACTATCTGAGATGCTCGTTCTACTCTGTGGAGAGCTGCTTCAGTTCCAATATAAATATCTGAATCCGGTATTTTTCCTTTTGAATCTGAACTTATTTCTACAACTTTTTTCTTTGATAACGCTTCCAACTCTTCTCTCAGTCTTGCTATTCCTGCACGCAAATTTTTGAATCTTGTTGACCCACAAGAATCACATACCACAGGACGATCATTGCAACCAGATGGACATTCAAGTGCATGGTCTTCTTTTTGAGTCAGAGGAATCAAATGCTTTTCACATCTTGCAAGAGAACCGCACCGGTCACATGCTAAGAGCCGTGAACGACCTTTTCTGTTCAAAATGCAAACAACAGGACCTGTTTCATCTCTTAAAATTGAAGTTAGCTTCTGGCTTAAAAGACCAGATCGTATAGGATCATCAACTCGCCGATCGATTATTTCAACTATTGGCCATCCATCCCGTTCTTCTTCACGTGAAGGTTTAATTTGATGACCCCATGAAATCGCTTCCAGCGTAGGAATCGCGGAAACTAAAACGCATGGCACATTTTTCCTTTTTGCCCGTTCTACAACTACATCACGCGCATTCCATGTTGGAGCACGTTCCTCTTGATAGGAAGCGTCATGTTCATCAAAAACAACGACTGCAGAAAGATCGACTATAGGAGCAAATGCCGCCGACCGGCTTCCCACTACAGAACCCCCAACAGCAGCATGTTGCCATTGTTCAGGTACTACTGAAACATGTAAGCCCTTACTCTTTAAACCTGCAGCAAGTTTCTGCGCACCAGAAATTGAAGGGAAAAGGATCAAAGTATTACCCTTGCTCACAAATTCAGATGCTATTGCGACAGCATCCTGTGATGGTGGCAGTCTAAGAACAGTCTCTTTATGTTTCACTGCTTCTTGCCACCAAACCGTATCATTTGCAGTGGTTTTTGTTTCCCCTATCCCATCCTTACGTTGCTCCAGTAAAGGAACATTCTTCGGTGGTGACGCTGTCGTTAAAAACCTATTGAGACGACCTGCCCAACGATGTGCCGCCCAACGAGCCAGATCTATTACTTCCGAAGAAGGTCCAACACCTCTGTATTTGGATAACGAAAGCAGATTAATTCCTTCTTCAGGTTGAATGTCAATCTCTAATACCCAACCATTTACCTGTCGTCCACTGAAAGGCACCCTGACCATAGTTCCAACTTTTATTTGATCAGCTCTCCCATCTTCAATCCATAACTGAGGAATTGAATAATCAAATGGTTTATCGATAGCTGGAACATCAGGAAGCACCCTGACTGCTCTCAAGTTTGATTTATCGTCATTAGAACTAAGAACTTCAGATTCAGCATCCTCAGTTGATTCAAGTGCTGACTCAAAAGTCAACTGGCCATTTTTATTTCGGGCATTCATAGAGGCCCGGGGGATCAGTTTAACCCTAAGTAAGAACGCACATCATCGGCGCGATTAACCTGCTCCCAAGGGAACTCCTCACGACCAAAATGACCATACGCCGCAGTTGACTTATAGATCGGTCTCCTCAAATCAAGATCCCTAATTATTGCCGCTGGTCTTAAATCAAAGATCTCTTGAATAGCACTTTCGATTTTAATGGGATCGACTTTTTCCGTTCCGAAAGTTTCAACAAGGATTGACACTGGTCTTGCCATTCCAATTGCGTAAGCGACTTGAACCTCACATCTTGATGCGGCTCCAGCAGCGACTAAGTTTTTTGCAACCCATCGCGTTGCATACGCTGCCGACCGGTCCACCTTGCTTGGGTCTTTACCTGAAAATGCGCCGCCCCCATGTCTGGCTATCCCTCCGTAAGTGTCGACAATAATCTTTCTTCCAGTCAGCCCTGCATCCCCCACAGGCCCTCCAACAACAAAACGCCCTGTTGGGTTAACCAAAACCGTGTAATCATCTTCACTGAATTCTTCAGGAATTGTGGGCCTTATTACGTGTTCAATCAGATCTGGACGAATAATTGTGTCTCTATCAATTCCGTCATTATGTTGAGTTGACACTAAAACAGTATTTAAACGGACAGGTTTGTTGTCTTCGTAGTCAAATGTGACCTGAGTTTTACCATCTGGTCTCAAATACGGAATATTGCCCGCCTTTCTTATTTCCGCATGTCTTTCTGCCATACGATTAGCTACTTGAATCGGTAAAGGCATTAAAGCTTCCGTTTCGTCACAAGCGTAACCAAACATCATTCCTTGATCTCCAGCACCTTGTCGGTCTAATTCATCCTCATCATCTGATGCCCCAGAACGAGTCTCTTCAGAACTATTAATACCTCGACTTATGTCATCAGACTGAGAGTCGAGAGTTACCATCACTCCGCAGGTGCTCCCATCAAATCCGTAGTCTTCTCTGTCATATCCAATTTCTCGAATAGTTTGGCGAACTATCCCTGGTATGTCCACATAACCCGAAGTTGTTATCTCTCCCGATACGACACAAATACCAGTGGTCACCATTGTTTCACAAGCGACTCTGGAATAAGGATCCTCTTCTAAAAGTGCATCTAGTATCGCATCAGAAATCTGGTCCGCCATTTTGTCTGGGTGACCTTCTGTCACTGACTCTGATGTGAAACTCCACTTTCGCGACACTATTATCTCTTTCCTTTTATTGAATCTTAGGATCAGTTCCCTGCATAGACCACGATTCAGAAACTATATCTATTACGTTTCTTGCTATTTCTCTTTTGTCACATAATGAAATTTCGGTTGAAACTCCATTTCGATCGATTACAGAAACCGAATTTGTGTCGTGTCCAAATCCGACTCCAGGAGCAGAAACATCATTCGCAACAATAAGATCAAGGTTTTTGCTTTCTAGTTTCCTCGAAGCATTCTCAAGTAAATTCTTTGTTTCAGCTGCAAAACCGATAATAAGTTGATTACCTTTTCTTGTTTTATCTAAAGCTTTCAGAATGTCCACTGTTGGCTCAAGTGGTATTTCAGGAACACCTTCTTCTTTTTTTATTTTTTGGCTAGCGACTTTTCGAGGCTTAAAATCTGCTACTGCAGCAGCCATAAATATCCAGTCTGCTCTTGAAGAATTTTCCATTACCGAGTCATGCATTTCTTGAGCTGTTTCGATTCCTATTACTTCAATTCCTAATTCATCTGGTGCTGTTTCAGCTTCTGTCGTTACACAAACCACCTTCGCTCCTCTTAATGCTGCTTCACTCGCCAACGCATGACCTTGTTTACCTGATGATCGATTTCCGATATAACGAACCGGCCCTATAGGTTCTCGCGTGCCACCTGCCGTAACTAAAACTGTTAGCCCTGCAAGATCCCCAGGCTGGTGTTTACCGTCTTTACCTAAAAGTTTGAAAACTGATTCCACTACATCTTCTGGTTCCGCTAACCGTCCGAAACCACTATCCCCTCCAGCTAGTCTCCCTTCAACAGGTCCCACTATTTGAACGCCGCGCTCTCGTAGTACAGCAATATTTTCAATTACCGAAGCTTGTTCCCACATCTCTGTATGCATTGCTGGGCAGATCATCACATCTGCACGTGTCGCTAAAAGAGTGGCTGTTAACAAATCCCCTGATCTACCGTTTCGATAATCGGATATGAGTCGGGCTGTAGCGGGACATACAACAATCAAATCAGCCCCTTGACCCAGTCTTGTATGTGGAATCGCATGTTCTTCATCCCACAAGGAAATCTGTGTTTTTTCAGAACCTAAAGCATCAAAGGTCGACTTTCCGACAAAACGAAGTGCACCTTTTGTCATTACTGGTGAGACATGAGCCCCAGCGTCTGTAAGTCGCCTGCATACCTCTATAGCCTTATAAGCGGCTACTCCACCGGTAATTCCTAGAACGATCCTACGACCGTCGAGCTGACCCATTTGGGATATAAACGAGGCTAAGCGCTCTCGTCGTCTTCAGATGAGGTTTCACCTGATTCTTCGCCCATCAAAACTTCTGCTTCTGCTCCTGCTCCTGCTTCAGCAACTTCTTCAATCTCAGGTTCATCAGGAAGCTCTATAGGGACGATTTTCTCAACTGATACCTCTTCAAAAGCTATTGATAAAGGTTTTCTTGAAGTTGAAGTTATCTGAGGTGGAACTGAAGCTCCCAAACCTTCACCTAACTGACCAAAATATGAAGTTATTTGTCGAGCCCTTCTGGCGCCGAGAACAACAAGACCAAATTTTGATTCAGTCGTGTCTAAAAGACCTTCAATCTCTGGGTTCATCAATGTGTCATAACGTCGCATAGCGACTCCTCTTGAAGAAATGCCACTCTTGCAGGTGGTTCCTGCGGCATCTCCAAGGTATCAGAATGAGAGTAACTTCCCTACGGTTCTCTTAAAGTCGAGCTTTGCAAATAATTTCACTTATTGCTTTTGTGGCTTTTGCGAGATCATTATTCAAAATGATCTGATAATTAAGCTCTTTTGCTTCTTTTCTCTCTCTTTCTGCTTCCAGCAAACGCTTGTCTATTTCACTCGACTTATCACCTCTTGCAGATAACCGTCTTCGCAATTCTGGGTCTTCAACATCGATGAAAATTAAAATTGCTTCTGGAAGTTTCTCATTTATTTGACGCCCTCCTGAAACATCTATTTCCAAGATCAGATCTCTTCCATCATTAGATTCAGGCATAGGGGTTCCATACATCGAGCCTAAAAAATCATTCCATTCGATAAAGCCTCCGTTGTCCTTGTGCCTGTTGAATTCAGCGTCATCGACAAAAAAATATGAATCGTCCTTATCATCTACTCGAGGTTCTCTTGTGGTCCACGACCTACTTACAGTAACTTTGGGATCCTGTTCGCATAGTTCACGTACGATCGTTCCTTTACCTGCGCCACCGGGACCTGATATAACAATGATCAAAGGTGCCTTCGTTCCTTCAGATGTCACGATTGATCAGGGAAACGTGATACAAGCGAAGCTCGTTGTTGAGGACCTAAACCACGCAATCGACGACTTTCACTTATACCTATTTCTTCCATGGTCCTGCGCGCTTTTACTTTGCCGAGTCGTGGCAAGGATTCCAAAACCGCAAGGACCTTCATTCGACCGAGACTTTCATCAGTGTCCGAACGTTCTAACAGATCTTCTAAAGACAGAGATCCCATTTTTAAAAGTTCTTTAATTTCAGCACGTAGCCTTCTAGCTTCTGCTGCCTTTACTAGGGCTTGACGCCTCTGTTCATCTGTGAGTGGCGGAGGTCGGTTCATGCGAAAACCATAGTAGGCAATCATTATAAAATTTGCATTCTGCAGAAGCAAAAATTTTTTATCCTAAAAGCTCACTTACTAATTCTTCAGAAGCATCTATAGGATTTTCAGCTTCCGTTACCATTCTCCCTATCACCAACATGTCAGCTCCACCACTAATTGCTTCCATAGGTGTTGCTACTCTCGCTTGGTCATGGCTGTCACCACCAGGCAACCTTAAACCCGGAACAACTCTTATCAGCTTGTCAGAAAAACTTGAAGTGGCTTCAAGATCAGGTGCTGCACAAATGATCCCTTCACAACCTGCTTTTAACGCAGTTTCACAGCGTGAAACAATTGTCTCTTCATTTTTTACTGTGTCGCTCGTTAGCACTGTCACTCCTAAAACACCTGGAGTTGGCAAACCTACACTCTCTGCCCCTTCTCTTAAGCCATCTACAGCAGCTTTGAGCATTTCCTCTCCCCCTGCGGCATGCGCCGTAACCCATCTTGCGCCTACCGATCCGACTACACGAGCAGCCTTATGAACTGTTGTTGGAATGTCATGTAGTTTCAAATCACAGAAAACATTAAAACCTGCCTCAGTGAAAACTCCTACCGAATCAGGTCCTGCTGCCGTATAAAGTTCCAGTCCGACCTTTACCGTGCCAAAGAAATCAAATAGAGAACCGGCAAGACGGCGAGCATCAATCAAATCATCGACGTCTAAAGCCAAGGCAAGACGGCTTTTAATCTCTAACGGGACGTTGTCTTCTGACTCTTCACTAATTTCGAATTCTTCGTCTTCGAACAACTCATCTAATGACTCATATTTCTCAACCATGCGCGCCTCCAATCAGATCGCTGATTCTTTTAACTTCATGACTTTCACACCATCTCGAAAGCCCTGCTATAACTTTTTTACATATTCTTGGATCTTTAAAAGTTGCTGTGCCTATCTGTAATCCCGTTGCTCCTGCGAGAATAAACTCCAACGCGTCTTCAGCACTGTTAATACCACCAACACCTATAATTGGCAATTCTGGATGAGCTTCGTGAGTATCAAAAACTGCTCGGACAGCAATTGGTCTTATTGCTGGTCCAGACAGACCACCACGCTTTGCTCCTAAAATTGGTTTTCTTGATTCGACATCAATTGCCATTCCTAGAACAGTATTTGCTATTACAACAGCCTCAGCTCCTGCCTTATGGGCTGCTTCTGCGATATCTGGCAGTTCGGGTGTATTCGGACTGAGTTTCGCCCAAAGTGGTTTATTGACAACATTTGCTGCTTCTACTACTTCCGTAATGGCTTGGATTGAATGTGAAAACAGTTTTCTTCGATCTTCCAAGTTTGGACACGAAGCATTAATTTCTATTGCTACCACTTCAGGAGGTGAATCGCGTAAAAGAAAAGCAGCTTCAGCAAACTCTTCAACTGTTGAACCCCAAATACTCGCGACTATACGGGCATTAGAATTCCTTAATGAAGGCAACTTTTCATCTATCCAAGCCTTTACACCAGGCCCTTGAAGTCCAACACTATTCAACATCCCTGATGGGGTTGGATGGAGCCTCGGCGGCAAATTACCCTCCCACTTATCCGCATGAAGTGATTTGACTACTATTGCACCTATTTCTTGCAAGTCCATATATTCAGATAACTCACTGCCATAACCTGCTGTACCTGAAGCTGTCATAACAGGATTTGGAAGAGTAACAGATCCTAAAGTCGTTGTCAGATCGACATTTGCTTTAGCCGTTCTCATGAGTCAGCCATTTTCCGATACTTCTGATTTAAAAACTCCAAGATGATACTCCTGAAGAGTTCGGACAGAAAGAGGATATTTGTTCCAATCCGTTAAACCTTTCACAGCAGCAAGCGCAGCAGCAGCAGTCGTCAGTAGTGGTATACCTTCTGCGGCAGCCGCCCCTCTTATATGGTCACCATCTGCTCTCGGGCCTCGTCCGCGCGGGCTATTGACTACAAGTTGAATTTTTCCTGACCTAATGAGACGGACAGCATCGGTTCCTTCTTCCCCGATCTTTGCTACCCGATCAGCAACATTTACTCCATTTTCTTCTAGATAGTCTGCTGTTCCACCAGTTGCAACTATTTCCAAACCAAGTCTCAAAAAGCCTTTTGCTGCCTCTAAGCCTGAACTTTTATCACGATCGGCAAGAGACATGAAAACTGTTCCTTCAGTTGGAAGTGCGCCTCCCGCTGCTATCTGCGACTTTGCGAACGCTAATCCCGGAGTGAGATCAATCCCCATCACTTCACCCGTCGAACGCATCTCAGGCCCTAAGACCGGATCTGCTTCAGGAAAACGATTAAACGGCAGTACGGCTTCTTTGACCGAAATGTGATCCCCCTTGACTGCTTCTTGAAGAAGTCCTTCTTCACGTAATTCTTTAAGTGTGGCTCGCATCATCACTCGACTTGCGATTTTCGCAAGAGGAATCCCTGTGGCTTTAGCGACAAAAGGAACTGTCCTTGAAGCTCTTGGATTTGCTTCGATCACGTAAACTTCATCATCCTTTACCGCATACTGAACGTTTATTAAGCCTTTCACGTCAAGAGCTTCTGCAATTCTTCTAGTATGGCTTTCTATGAGTTTCACCACTTCTTCTTTGAGATTCGGAGGCGGTATGACACAGGCACTATCACCACTATGGATGCCAGCTTCTTCAACATGTTCCATCACAGCACCAATAAGAACATCTCCTTCATGATCTCGAACAGCGTCAACATCGACCTCAGTTGCATCTTCAAGAAATCGATCGATAAGAACTGGTCTTTCAGCTGAAAGACCTCCTTCTATTCCCAAACTTCCAAACCGCGTCATTTCTTCCATAGTTTTTTCGAGCTGGTTATCGTCATATACGATTTCCATCGCTCTGCCTCCTAAGACATAAGAGGGCCTAACTAAAACTGGATAGTCAACTTTTTTGGCTACTTGAAGAGCTTCTTGAAGGTTTTTTGCTGTTCCCCCTGGTGGTTGAAGAATTTTCAAATCCACACATAGCTGGTTCCAGTTTTCTCGGTCCTCCGCTCGGTCAATTGATTCAGGGCTTGTACCTGCAACCAGTTCTGGCGGGAGAACTCCTGCTAATTTGAGTGGCGTCTGGCCACCTAATGAAACGATTATTGCTTCAGGCTCTTCCACATTGACTATGTTGCTCACATCTTCAAAAGTTAACGGTTCAAAATAAAGTCGATCACTGGTGTCATAATCTGTCGAAACTGTCTCCGGATTGCAATTCACCATAACTGTCTCATAACCAGCCTCGCTTAAAGCAAAACTCGCGTGGACACAACAGTAATCGAATTCAATTCCTTGACCTATCCGATTTGGGCCAGCTCCCAGAATGATAACTTTAGGTCTTTCTGAGGGTAGAACTTCATTTTCATCTTCCCATGTCGAGTAGTGATACGGAGTCTCAGATGAGAATTCTGCTGCACATGTGTCCACTGTTTTGTATGTTGGCCACACATCAGACTTCTCTCGTAACTCCCTGACTTTCTCTGATGTGCATTCCCAGATGTAAGACAGTTGTGCGTCTGAAAAACCTAGCTGTTTCGCTCTTTTCCATTCATTTGGTACTAGTTCCTCTGGTGACAGTTTTTCAAGAGCCATTCTTTCTTCTGTAATTATTGAGATCTGATCTATGAACCATGGATCTATCGACGTTTCTTCAAAAAGTCTTTCAATCGAATAACCTCTTCGAAGTAGCGTTTCAAGTTGGAAGAGACGTTCAGGTGTCGGAATGCCAACTTTGCTGATCAGAACTTCATCTTCCATTTCTGAAAATTTATGTTCACCTGGATCAGCATTAAGTCCTTGTCTCCCATTCTCGAGTGACCTCATGCCTTTTTGTAGGGATTCTGGAAAAGTTCTGCCTATGGACATTACTTCCCCCACAGATTGCATTGACGTTCCCAGAACTCCGGATGAGCCAGGAAATTTCTCAAAAGTCCATCTCGGAATCTTCGTAACTACATAGTCGATACTCGGTTCGAATGATGCGGGAGTTTCCTTAGTTATGTCGTTAGTTATTTCATCTAACGTGTAACCAATAGCTAGTTGAGTAGCGATTTTTGCAATTGGAAATCCTGTTGCCTTTGAAGCTAGCGCTGAAGATCTACTTACCCTTGGATTCATTTCTATAACTACTTGTTCTCCTGTGTTTGGATCTACTGCAAACTGAACATTCGAACCGCCCGTTTCAACTCCAACACGACGTAAACATGCGAACGCTGCATCTCTCATTATTTGATATTCAACGTCAGTAAGTGTTTGTGCCGGAGCGACTGTTATTGAATCACCGGTGTGAACACCCATCGGATCCAGATTCTCAATCGAGCATATGACAACACAATTATCTGCCTTATCGCGCATTACTTCGAGTTCGAATTCCTTCCAGCCTGCTATTGACTTCTCGATCAAGATTTCAT
>Ga0208894_1000113_pt1 | contig 71437 bp, 83 predicted proteins | sample ETNtaG_12_FD_185752 | JGI IMG/M metagenome (GOLD analysis project Ga0208894, IMG submission 185752) | Marine microbial and viral communities from oxygen minimum zone, Eastern Pacific Ocean - ETNP201306SV49 (SPAdes) (version 2) | ecosystem: Environmental > Aquatic > Marine > Oceanic ...
TTAAAAATGATTTCGCATGATTCTAACAAAAATAAAAAAATGAGAAAAAATCAGGCTCAAACAAATTTGAAAATCTTTAACCTCTTTATTTCCAATAATCATAATCTCAATGCAGAATGATGATTAGGTCAACTGAAAAAATGAAGAAATATGACCTGGGGTACCTGACTGTATAATTGGTTACAGTGTAATCACCTAATTTTTAATAGTACGGTACTATACCGTACTATATGATTCAATGTGAATTTTGTACAAGAGGTTTTATCGAGACAGTTAATGGGTTAGCTGAGAAAACCTTCCACGAGTTACTTCATGAACCAATTGTTGTAAACAAGTAACCCTTTACATTTTTTATTTTAGACCGAACTTTTTTATCATTAAATTACAATTCTAATTCATATGGCTACTAAAAATAAGAAAACAAAAGCAAAAAAAGTTATAAAAAAAGTAACAAAAAACGTTGTAAAAAAAGTTGTAAAAAAAGAACCAAGTCCATCAGCAGTATTAAAAAAAGTTGCATCAGTATCAGATTCTAACAAAACATTACAAAAAGAGATAAAATCAATGTCAAAGATTTTTGGAGAAAACCAAAAAGTATTGATTTCAATGAAAAATATGATAGATTCACTAACATCAACATTAGAACATATTCAAAAACAATCAAAACAAATTAACATCATTGAAGAGGATACACAAAAACTATACGCAGGATTAAATCAAGTCAGAACACAATCTAATTTAGTAGACAAAATTAATAATCAAACAACAAAGCTCCAAGAAGAAATTTCAGAGTTACAAAAATCATCAAAAACCCAAAACATCTCACAAAAAGTCGAAGATAGTATGAGTTCAATTAAAAATAATTCTCAGATGATCATCAAAATCGCTCAGAGAATTGATGAAGTACGAGATGATCTTAGAAATGTCTCGGGCAAAACAGAATCATTTTTAGAAATGGGTTCAGAAATGGACAAACTAAAAATCAATGTAGAAAAGATTTCAGAAAAAGCATCAAAAATTGATTCAAGTTCTCAAATTATTGAAAGCCTCAAACAAGAACTTGGAAAAATTACCGAAGGGGTATCAAGTTCTTCAAATATCAATTCAGAACTGGACGCAATTAAAGTTGCAATTGATGCAGTTTCAGAAAAAGCATCAAAAATTGATTCATTGGGAGGGGTAATTGATGGGCTTAAACAACAATTTGGCACCATAACATCTCAAGTTAATTCAGTAGACAATCTGAGCCTAGAATCTATCAGAGACATATCAGGAAAAATAGATAAAATGGAAACGGATATGAAAACATTATCTCAAAGAGCAGATTCGAATGCATTTGTTGGAGAAGGACTAAAATCAGTTCAACAAGAAGTTTCAAGTTTTAAGCAAAACGTCTTTGATAAAACAAACATTATTGAACAAAAAATATCTTCAGTTTCAGATATTTTAAAAAGACAAGATGCATCAGTCATAGAATTTCACAAAAAATCGGAAAAATTATTTGAAGAAGTTCAATCAGTCAAAAATGTTACAAACAAAGTAACAAGTGATTCATCAAAAGAAATGATGGCATTATTGAAACTATCAGAATTTCAATCAAATATCAGAATGAATACTGAATCAAAATATGGTGACTCAAAAGAACTTGAAAAAATGGCGACGCAAACTGCAGAGATTGTAAATTTGTTTGATAGAATTTCAATTGAGTCAGGTGAAAAAATTCCACTGCCACAAGAAGTCAGACAATGGGCAATTAGTAAAATTTTAGATTGTGCAGACAAGTGGGAGATTAGATTTAGTGACGTATATTCAATTCTTACAAATGCCATAGGACGAGATATGTTAAAAGAATCAGTAAGAGTGAAACAAATTAGAGATATTTATGGAATTCGAGCAGTAGATGAAATTAGAAAAGATCTAAATATTTCTTAGATTCCTATTTCATCTTCTCTTTGGAGTTGTTCTTTCTTTCTTTTCAATACAATAAAGATTCCAATTAATACTGCAACCCAGATTGCACTTAGCATCATATTTGCAGGACTAACGTACATGTATGGTGTTGCATCCATAATGTTGATTTTTAATAATAATGCTCTATCATTGACATCTAACATTCCTGTATGATATGCAGAATTATCTTTTGAAATAGATGAAATTTCATTAACGCTTGTAATCATAGTGTCTATGTTATTTTGAATTCTGAGGAAATTGGTGGATTCTGTACTAAATATCCAAACAGGGTTTTTGGCAACCACTTTGCCATTTGTATCGATGGTTTCAGGTATGGTAGTCATTACTAAATCTAAATCAGATTGTATTGATACTAAATGATCATGAATTACTAAAGGATCAGAAGAAGATATGATACCATCAAGATTTCCTCGAATTCTATCCAAAGGGTAAATGTCAGTGTTGTAACCAGAAATTGCCATGTAACCACCAAAAATAATTATTGCAACAAGTCCAACCGTTGCAAGTTTGTAAATAGAATCAGACATAGTTGTATTACCACCAACATTCATAGTTGTGTTATTTGAAGCTAATCTTGATTTTGCAGTTATTATTATAATACCTACTATCGCAATAGCCAATACAATTATTGCAATTGTACCAAATTCAGGCATTAAACAAATTACTAATTGAGATACATAAAAATTCACTGGAATTTTCAGGAATAGAATTAATTTGGTTTTACAGGTATATTATTTGGTAAATCAACTTTCTTGAGTTGTTCTTTCTTTCTTTTCAATACAGAAAAGATTCCAACGATTGCAGCAACCCAAATAATACTTGAGATAATGTTTGTAGGACTAACGTACATGGAGGGTGTTGCATCCATAATGTTGATTTTTAATAATAATGCTCTATCAGTGATATCGATCATTCCTGTATGATATGCAGAGTTATCTTTTGGAATAAATGAAATTTCATTAACGCTTGTAATCATAGTGTCTATGTTATTTTGAATTCTGATGAAATTGGTGGATTCTGTACCAAATATCCAAACAGGATTTTTGGAAACCACTTTGCCATTCGTATCGATGGTTTCAGGTAGGGTAGTCATTACTAAATCTAAATCAGATTGTATTGATACTAAATGATCATGAATTACTAAAGGATCAGAAGAAGATATGACACCATCAAGATTTCCTCGAATTCTATCTAAAGGGTAAATATCATTGTTGTAACCAGAAATTGCCATGTAACCACCAAATACAATTATTGTAAAAATTGTAATCATTGCAAGTTTGTAAATATTATTTGCAGTTTTCTCCTTCTTAGTCAGAAATTTATCATTACTTGATTTGTTTCTTTTAAATCGTGTATGAGACAAACTCATGTAAGCAATAAAGAAAAAACCAATAGTTTGAAGTGCAATTATAGGTACAAAAATTGGGTTATTTGAAAATATAGAAATAAAAATTCCCATTATTCCATATACACCAAAAAAGATCTCCAAAAGAGTGGTTTGGGTAAAGGGTAGATTATATGCTTTATTCCTCCAATCATCATCTTTAGTTATAATTCCATATTTGGGAGTTCGAAGGAATTCATTTTTCTTGCCAAGAACTGCATCAAAAACTGCAACAGTATTGTTTACAGACATTCCTGCATTATAGACTAATAATGATGGAAGTAATTTTGCTCGTGACTTCCAGGATTTACCATACATACCCTGTATAATCACAATAAAGGCACCAGGACCCATTGCAAGATATGTTGCTAAAGTAATTGCAGGAAGAAAGCTTACTACATAGAGGTTGATTTCTGCAGCCAACAATACAGGTAATGCTAAAAATTGTATTAACATTAGAGGATAAACAATATGACGAGTGAGTTGTATGAATGCCTGAATTTTCGCCTCTAGTGCAACTTTACGTTTCAATGTAATATCAGAAAGTAATTTTACCGCACATTGAATTGAGCCTTTTGCCCAACGAAATTGTTGTCGTTTAGCTGCATTCATCTGTGCAGGTAGTTCAGCATCAACTACAACATCAGGTAAGAATACACATTTCCATCCCTTCATTTGTGCTCTATAACTCAAATCAAGATCTTCAACTAATGTTGCAGTATGCCAACCTCCAGCATTCTCAATACAAGTACGTCTCCAAATTCCAGCAGTGCCATTGAAATTCATGAATAGATGTGAATTACTTTTTGCTTTTTGTTCTATAAGAAAATGAAAGTCAAGACTTAGTGCCTGTACTTGAGTGATTGTAGAATAGTTTTCATTTACATGTCCCCAACGACACTGGACCAGACCAATATTAGATTTAGAGAAATGAGGGATTGCTCGTTTAAGAAACCATGATGGAGGTATGAAATCAGCATCAAAGATAGCAACAAGATCAGTATCAGTGGTTTGCATTGCATGTTTCAATGCACCTGCTTTGTACCCTTTTCTTGTACCACGTCTTACATGTTCAATTTGAAATCCTTGTATTTTATAATCATCAACAACTTCTCGAAGTAACTCAACTGTTTCATCATCAGAATCATCACACACCATTATCCGCATTTTATTTTTTGGATAGTCTAAGTTACAAACTGCATCTACAAGTCTCTTAGCAACATACTTTTCATTGTATATGGGTAATTGGATTGTAACTGAAGGAGTTCCCCAATCAGTACTAGCAGGAACATCTTTTCTTTTTCGAGAAAGAAATGCAAGATAATAGAAATTAACAGTATATGCAGTAATTATAATGGCAGATATAATGAACAGATCGAAAACAAGTTGGGTAAAAGGATTAATCGCCATATTCCTAGTCTCACTGAAACACTGATTGTTATTTATAGTTGCAAAAATGGAACTATTTTTGCTCAAATATCTTAATTGCCTGTGGAGGACAAACACCTTCGCACGCAAGACAAAAGATACAATCTGGTTCTTTTGACATTAATGGTTTTTTATCAGATGCAGGATTTCCAGGTGAATCAAACCACTCGTAAACACCAACAGGACATGCTTCAATACATGCACCATCTGCAACACAAATATCATAATCGACTGAAACAAATTCTCCCCAAACACCCATGATTCCATTTTCAGAGCCTCGTCTGCCCCAAGTTTTAACGGTGTGTTCAGCAGCTTCGTGTGATTTTGATTGTTTCATTTTTGATTTATAATCAATATCAATAGGACCAGGTTTTGCACCATCTGGAATTTCAATAGAGGCATCATCTTCATCTTCCTCATCATCTGTTGCTTCAACAGGTTTTGGTTTTGCACCAAGTACAATTTTTGCCAAAGGAGTTAATTCTTCTAATCTTTGAATAGCGCCAACTTCAGAAATCTTTTCAGATTTTGCCAAATAAGAGATCATTTTATCAGCCAAAATCGTGTTACGTAAAATAGTATCAATAATCATTTTTGCAAAATGATCTGCTTTCTTCCTATAATCTATAACCCAATTAGGATCTCCAAATTTTTCAATTGGAAAAACTTGATAAATTATATCTACAACTTCACCTGAAACAACTTCTACAGTAATAGATAAATCAACTTCTTCATACCCCTTTGCGTCAGGATCCTTCATGTTACGTTCTGTCCAATTATAAGTTGCAAAAATCCTGTCAGCATACATGTCCATTTCAAATACCTTTTTGAGACCATCATGAACAGATTTCAGTTCAACTGGATCTTCAAGTGTTATTGGTAATCTATAAAGTCCAAGTTTGAATCCATGTAATGGATAAACGCCACGTTTTACAGTTTTGGCCTCCATTGACCAAACACGTTCTTTTAGAAGTAGTGACATTTGATTTTGATGAATTAATTTTATTTAAAAAGGTTATCAGTCATCAACAAAAGAAATGTCCAGATTATAGTATAAACATAAACCGTTTTTGGGATATTTTGAGATCTATTTTTAAGATCAAAATCAACGTAGTGATTTTTTTTGTTTTTATTTGAAGGATTTAAGGGGTTCATTCAAAATTCATTAAAATTTCAGGGAGGTTAATCTCTTAATTTATTCAAATTTGTGTTCAGAATTAATCATTTTCCTAACATCATTAAAAATATCATTTTTATGTAAATAGAATTCAGTAGAACTGTTTGAAACTACAAAAAGTTGCAGTGATAAGTAAAGTTGGATCAAAGGATTCGGAACAAGCTGCAAAAGATGTTGCAAAAAAATTGTTAGCAAAAAAATCTACAGTATACATAATTTCACCAATAGAAGTAGAAGGAGCAAAAAAAATTGAAACACTTGAAGAGTTAAAAAAAATCAAACTAGACTTAATTATTACACTTGGGGGAGATGGAACAACACTCCGAGTTTTTAGGAATTTGGATAATGAAACACCAATTTTAACCATCAACGTAGGCGGAAATAGAGGAATTTTAGCTGAAATAACAATTGAAGAAATTGATGATGCAATCAATCAAATTTTAAAAGATAAATTTTTCTTAGATTCAAGGACCAGGGTTGTTGCATCATGTGGAGGCAAAGAATTCCCACCTGCGTTAAATGAGATTTACATTAGTAGAACCAACTTGACTAAAACTTCAGAAATCAATATTAAATTCCAAAACGATGTTGTGAAACAAAAAATGGATGGTGTGATCATTGCAACCCCTAGTGGTTCAACAGGTCATTCATTTTCATTAGGAGGTCCAATTTTACATGAAAGTTTAGATGTTTTAATAATTACACCAGTAGCTCCAGTGTATAGATTAGAATCAATTGTAGTTCCAGATGAAAAAATTGAAATCACATCTTCTCATGATTCCAATATTGTAATGGATGCACAAGTAGTAAAAACTGCAGGATTTGATGAACCCATCATAATTAAAAAATATAAAAAACCAGCAGTCTTTGTTAGATTAAAAAAACGAGGACTAAGACAAATGAGTAAACTTGGATTTTAGAATTTTAGATGCTAGTGCATTTTATGCAGGAGTTCCATTTAGAACATCAAATGATTGTTATACAACAACATTAGTTTATGACGAAATAAAACACATCAAAAAAAATCATGATGCTTTAGGAACTTTGCTTGAAACAAATAGACTAAAAATTAGAGAGCCAAGTCAAAAATCAATTGATTCAGCCATACAAGCTGCAAAAAATACAGGGGACTATCCACAATTATCAAAACAAGATATGTCAATTATTGCTCTATGCATTGAAACTCAGGGAGAGGTAATTACAGATGATTTTGCAATTTCAAATGTGATAAAGAATCTAGGACTAAATATTTCACCAATAATGACTAAAGGAATCAAAGATGTAGGAAAATGGATACATTATTGTCCAGGATGCAGAACTAGCCATCCTAACGGAATAGAGTGCCCAATTTGTGCCACTCCATTAAAAAGAAAATTACTAAAAGAATAATTTTTCACATCATAAAAATTGCTACAAGTCATGTAAAGTTTTTTGATTAGATTTTTTGAGAAATTTGCTTTTAGTATCTAGAACTTTTTTGATTTTTTTTGCTCGTGCTTCACCCAATCCTTCAACTTTAGCAAGTTCTGCAGTAGTCGCAGTAAAAACTTTCAAGGGTGTTCCAAATTTCTCAAGCATTCTTACAGCAAATTTTTCACCAATTCCAGGTAAACTACAAAGTGATGAAAGTTGTTGTTTTTCTAAATCAGGAGATTTTTTTATTTTTTTCAAGTATGGTCCTTTAGGAGCATCTTTTCTAGAACACATTGAAACCAATAATTTTGCAGTGTGTGATGCATTAGGAGTAGGGATTATAGGGATTTTAAAATCAAGTGTGACAGTAGAAATAGCACCATAAAATATCAAAGGATTCTCAGTAATTTCTTCAATTTCATCTACATTCCCTTCCATCAAAACAATAGGATTCTCAAAGTGTTCTTTTAGTCTAGTGCATTGATCAAAAAGTCGTCCATCAAAAACAGATGCCATCAAATCACGAATACTTTTTCTCTCAACAATTGTTTCAGGTGCAACAATATAATCTCCAATGGGTAAAGTTTTCATTTCAATATTAAGACCAACAGATTTTAAAAGATCAGGAATTCCACTTTTTCGTTCTCGTTCATCTACAATTATTCTAAGAGTTTCTAATTTCACACACTACACTAGTAATGAATTGTTAATATCTTGTATGAAACAGGTAAAATAAATTATTTTCTTGGGTTGTCATCTGCAGGAGGTGTAGGATTACCAGGACCACCTTTCATCATTTCGGTAATTTTTGTTTCTTGTTCTTTAAGAGTTTCTTTAACACGAGTTTCTTGTTTTTCTAATACTGTTGCACGTGTTTTTGCCATTTCAATTTTTTCTTCTAGCTCATCAATCGATTCTTTTTTAGTAGACTTTATCAAAACTGTGCCTGCTTGTTTGAACACTGCATCATCATCTGCAATTTTTTTTAATTCTTCAAGAGCTTTTGCGCTTTCAGCTTTTTCAATCTCAAGATGTTGTTTTTGAGTCATAATTGATTGTAAGTTCTGTTGAGTTTGTTGTAATTTCATAATTTGTTCTTGAAGCCATGGAGGCATTTGAGGTGATGACATATTTATTCAAAAATAAGATTTCATTATATCTTTACCGATTCTATCGAATCATAGCTTGCCTGGATTAATCGAAGTGTTGAATTAAGATTTGCACGTAAATGAGTCAATTGATCAGATTCAACAGCAATTGTGATTTTTTCATCAAAGGATATTTTGGTTTTTACAGGATTATCTGGATAAAACTCATTATCAGTATTTACAGAATCAAAAATTGCTCTTGTCTTTTCTTTAGCATCAACAGAAATTTTTGCACTAAAGTTTAATGTCATATGCAGTTCCAGCTACTTTATAGCTGCATTTCTTACAAGACCAAATTCCAACAGCATCCCTGCCAAATGTTTTAGAACCACACTCAGGACATGATCTCTTTTCTTTTAATTGAAGATGAATTTTGGTATATTGTTTTCTAAGTTTAATTCCATATCTAGCACCTAATCCTTTTAGAGATTTTTTTGCTTTTGCCATCTTATTGTGCCCCCTGCTGGGCTGCTTTTAATTTTTCTCTTATTTGTGCCCCAATTTTTACGGATGTTTCACCGCATTTTACTATCTCATCTAAAGTAAATCCATCACTTCCACCCTTTTGTAGAGCGCAGATATTTCCGTCAGAATCACTAGTAATTGTAACTCTTGCATCCATACAGGCCCATTCATCACCATTTGGATCAACTACAATATGACTTCCAATTTTTGCCATTGTAACAGATACAGGAATAGTCATAATCGGTAATTGTGTGTCTTCACCTTCAGCAATTACTGGTTTTTCATCAGTCCAATTCCATTTTGGAGTTTTGGATGTCAATAAAGCCATAGTAGCAGCATAAGAACAAGCATCAAAGAGATTTCCATCATAATCCACAACAACATTATCGGCAAATACACCAATTACGGATTTATCTTTCTCAATTACAAGTTGTGAAACATCAATCATATGACTTTCTCTAATTCCTCTATCAGTAACTCGTGCTAATTCAATTACTGGTGGTTGTGGAGGTCCAGTCTCAACTGTTGGATGAGATAATGGTAAAAGTTCAGCAGTACAAATGAAAAGACCTTTGTCACCAGTATCTGGAAATGGTCTATCAGGTTGAATTTTTACACCACAAATAACTTCAGTATCACCTAGTCTAATTCTAGCAGAACCGTTTGCTTTAGGAATTGCATTAACTTCAATTGATAATTCTCTTGCCTCATCTAAAGCTCGTCCATCTACTCTTTTCCCTTGTTCAAGTAATTCAAGGATTTGTGTTTTCTTTAATTCATTTAAAACAGAAACTGAAGCCATTTTTAATCTCCTTTTTTTCCAAAGTATTTGTCATTGAGTGCTTTCTTCTGAAGTTCATAAACAAGTTTACATCCATCTACTCCAACTTGAACACATTTTTTGTATTCTTCAGGAGTCAACACACCATCTAATTGTAATAATGTAATTTTTTCTGCACTTGGCATATAACCAATCGGCATATCTGCTTGACCTGCTTGATCTTCCTCGTTGTTTACATCAAGAATAACAGTATCAGCAACTTTTCCAGCAGCAATTGCTGCAACCATGTCTCTCATTGGAATTCCAGCATCAGCTAATGCAACAGATGCAGCTGTAAGTGCAGCACAACGGGTTCCACCATCGGCTTGTAAAATTTCAATAAATACATCAACTGCAGTTCTTGGGAATTTTTCCAACATTACTGCAGGTTCTAATGCTTCTTTGATTACTTTAGAAATTTCAATTTCTCTTCTTGATGGTGCAGGATTTTTTCGTTCACCAACTGAAAAGGGCTCCATATGATATCTGACTCTTAAAATTCCAGTATCAGTATTTGACATGTGTTTTGGATGAACATCTCTTGGACCAAAAACACCAACCAATATTTTATTATCACCAAACTCAATGTATGCTGAACCATCAGCATTTTTTAATCCACCAGCTCTAATCATAATTCTTCTAGGTTCATCAATTTTACGTCCATCACAACGAATACCATTCTCGTCCAATAGGACCATTGTTGCGTCTCTTCCGCCCATTATGATTCACCTTTTAATTCTAACATTTCTTTCACTTGATCAGTCAAATTTGCAATATGTGCTTGCTCATTAACCATTTGAATTGCTTTTTTAGCCTTTAATAATCCCTCTGGGGATTCACAAGAAACTACAACCCAACCGTTTTGGCCAATAGTAATTGCAGCATCAGTTGCCATCTCAATCATTTGAATCATTGTTCCTCTTTTTCCAATTAAACGTGGAACTTTACTTGGAGAAATTTCTACTAATTCACCAGAATCAATTTGCCCTAAATCTCTATCAGAAATGGTAACAAGTGGATCACGGGTTCTATCAAAATTGGCAATTCTTGCAGCAACAAGATCCCCTGTTTTTAGTTTTGAAGAGAGTTCATCAGCATGAGCAGAAAAATCTCGTCCAAAAACATCTTGTGCAGGTAAGAATCCTACATAGCATGAATTGATATCTAATTCCCAAGATAAAGAAGTGTGAGAATTTACTTTAGCAATTACCAAGTCATCAATTTTTGGAATATACATTCCAGTTAATGGAATTACTTTTACAGAATCATCATAAATTTCAGAAATTCCAATGGTTGTTGAAATTATTTTATCTCCATCAAGAATTACATTTTGTTCAGGTCTAAAAGGTCCGGTGGTTACAACATCACCAGGAATAACATATTTTCGCTTATCGGCCATTACTGCATTACCTCAACTGAAGCAGAGCCTTTGGTAATAGAACCTAATCTGTCAATCACATTTGGCCTAACTGCAGCGGGTATTTCAAGTATTGCTTTTAGAGAACCATTATTTTGCCATTCCTCTTTTTTTAGAGAACCCACAGATTTTAGAACAGAATATGATTGAGATGCGTATTGTGCAGGGATCACAATTTCCAATTGTAGGTTTTCAGATTTTAGAGCAATGATTGAACGTAATTTTTCAACAATTTCTTTTGCCTGATCAGGTGCACTGTGATGAGGATCAATTGAAACTCGTGCATCTTTCATAGCTTGTTCAATTCTCAAAGGAGGATGAGGCAAGTGTGTTCTTGGATCAACATAGGTTTTGGCAACAAACTCAACAATTTGTTTTCTCTTTTCTTCAATCATCTTTCGTCTTTGATCAGTAGTAAGATTTAGGTCGCCTTTCTGCATAATAATTTGAGCAATTTCAGTAGGATCTTCAGTTTTGAATGCTTTGAGTAATTTTTCAGTTGCAGGTTTTGTGCCTTTCCCAGAATCAGTATAGATATCTTCTGAAACCAAAACTGCAGAAATATCTTTTTTCTTTCCCAGTTTGTATTCTAATGCAGGATCAGGTTTAACCAAAATTTCAAATTTTTCACCTTCAAATGAAAATCTAACTACAGTAACATCAGCCATTCTAAATGAACTAATGATTATTTGGTATTTATCTATACATAAAACCAGCTAGATTTTTATGTGGACTTTGAAGATTTTTTACAAGATTTGTCATCCTTAGAGATAATTAGTAAAGATAGTAAGAAGATGTCGGTTAAGCTAAAAGGGGTTCCATTACAATATGCAAACGCACTTAGACGAATTTGTCTTAATGGAGTTCCAGTATTTGCAGTAGACACAGTAGATATTATTGAAAATTCATCAGTATTACCTGACGAAGGACTAGCACACAGATTAGGATTAATTCCATTAAAGACAGATTTGTCTAGATTTAACGAACCATCAAAATGTGATTGTCACAGTGAAACTGGTTGTTCAAATTGTAAAGTAATGTTAGTACTAGACTCAGGTGAGTCAGATATTACTAGAACAATTCTTTCTAGCGATTTGTCATCAGAAGATGATTCGATTAAACCAATTTCAGATAAAATCCCAATTATTCAGCTAGCACCAGGTCAAAAAATCAAGATAGAGTGTTATGCAAGACTAGGACGAGGGTTAGAACATGCCAAATGGAATTCTGCAACTATTTCAACATTGACAAATACAGACAAAGAAAATGAAAGTACACTTACTGTAGAATCAACTGGAGCACTTGAACCAGAACAAATCATTCTTTCCGGAGTAGAAGAAGTTAACAAAAAATTAGGCGAATTCAAAGATATCATTAATCAAATTTCATAATAATCTAAGCATAGACATTATATTTGGGTTTTAAGGCGAATTATTCACATGACTAGTCAAGTTGTTATACGTATGGCAAGCGATCTGAAGAAAGCATCAAACAAAAATGATGCTCCAATTTGGGCAAGACTAGCAGAATATGCACTAAAACCATCTATTGCCAGGAGAGATATCAATTTGAATAGAATTGCACAATTAACAAAAGACAACGATACAGTAGTGTTTCCAGGAAAAGTTCTAGGAACAGGAGATATTTCTCATAAAATTACATTATGTTCATTCTCAATTTCAGACTCTGCAGCAAATAAAATAATTGAAAAAGGTGGGAAATTAATCAATTATTCAAAATTAATTGAAGAAAATCCTACAGGAAAAGGAGTAGTTTTACTTGGCTAATGGAAGAATTAACAAGTCTGTTAGAATGACTAAACAGGAAACAGTTGTTAGAACAGATAGACCAATTGTAGTAAATGCAGAAAATCATATTGCTGGAAGATTATCCTCACATGTTGCAAAATTACTAATGAAAGGTAATAGAGTATCAGTTGTAAATTGTGAGAAAATTATGATGAGTGGAACTAGAAGTAACTTAATTCAAGAATACAGAGAATTTTTAGAGATTAACAGTATTATCAATGTAAAACATGGTCCTGTACACTATAGAAGACCAGATACAATCATTAGAAAAATGATCAGAGGGATGTTACCATATGAAGGAAAACCATCAGGAATTGCTGCACACAAAAGATTGAGAACATACATTGGATCTCCAAAAGAATTAAAATCACTAGAAAAAATTCAATTTGAAAAGGCATTGATTAAAAAGACTGCATCAAACTATACAACAATGGCAGAGTTATGCAGAGTAATAGGGTGGACTGAATGACAGTACCAAAAACTGAAATTTATTTTGCAACTAGAAAAACAGCTAGTGCACATATTTACATTACAAAAGGTCAAGGAAAAGTTAGAATTAACAATATTCCAGTTGAAATGATTCCACAAGAAACTGCACGTGAAGTAATTTTAGCACCACTAGAAATTACAGGTGATTTGAGAGATAAAATTGATATTTCTGTTAGAGTTAGAGGAGGAGGTTTCATGGGACAAGCAAGTGCTGTGGCAACTGGAATTTCTAGAGCATTAACAGGATGGACTAAATCAAAAAAAGAGCCTAAAGAACATCCATTCCCAAAATCTACCAGAGAAGACCTCAGAAAGAGAATCTCAGATTTTGACAAATATTTAATCAGCGGAGATGCCAGAAGAAAAGAACCAAAGAAATTTGGCGGACCTGGTGCAAGAAGAAGAAAGCAAAAATCATACCGTTAGACTGTGAAGGCTGTAATTCTTGCAGGTGGCAAAGGAACCAGAGGCAAACCATATACTGAATATTTTCCAAAAGCAATGTTACCAATCAACGATAAACCGTTAATTGGTTATGTTGTAAATTATCTAAAATCATTTAGTTTCATTAAAGAAATTATCATAATTTCAGATTTTAATGGGTTAGGAGGTCAAATCAAAAATTATTTTGGAAATGAAAATAACATTACATTTGTTCAAGATTCACAGAGTGGGACAGGTGGAGATTTACTACATATTGAAAAAAAACTCAAAGGGGAATCAGAATTTTTACTATGGTTTGTAGATAATCTATGTGCAGTAGATGTAAAAAAAATGAGGGAAACATTCAGAAAGAAAAATAGTTCTGCATGCATCACCACCAGAACTAAACGAAAAGAAGAGACAGGATTTGCGATAGTAGAAAATGACATCATTATGGAATTCAAAGAAAAACCTGTAATGAAATTACAATTATCAGAATGTTTAGGAATTTACATGCTAGGAAAAGATATCATTAGTAGAATAAAGAAAAAAGCAAAACAAAAAGAAATTAACTTATCATATGATATTTTACAGCAATTATCAAAAGAAGGGAAAGTTAGTGCTTTTGATATTGGAGATAATGATTGGTTAGATGCAGAATCACCTACAATTCTAGAAAGAAATGAAAAAACAGTGAAGAAGATTATAAAACAGATGGGGTTTTAGATTTTTTTTCAAATTCAGAAATCTTGTCTTCCAACTGAAAAGTTTGTGCAATATCATCTAATCCTTCTAAAAGAATTTTTTTTTTGTGAGAATCAATTTTGAATGAAATTTCTCTAGAATCAGTTAAGATGAGTTGTTTTTCCAAATCTACATGAATTAAACCATTTTCGGTGTAAAGAGAATTAACAATTTCTTGATCCAATGAAATGGGCAAAATTCCATTTTTGAAGCAATTACTAAAGAAAATATCAGCAAATGAAGGAGCAATAATTACAGAAAAACCATAATCTTGTAATGCCCAAACAGCATGTTCTCTACTTGAACCACAACCAAAATTATCTCCAGCAATTAGAATTTTAGAATCATCATATTTTGAATCATTTAAGATGAAATCTGTTTTTTCGTTTTCATTCTCATCAAATCTCCAATTATAAAACAAAAATTTTCCAAACCCAGATTTTTGAACTAACTTTAAGAATTGTTTAGGAACAATTTGATCAGTGTCAACATTTACCTTATCAAGTGGAGTTACAATACTTTTGATATTTTTGAAGGGTTCCATGAAAATTCCATCCTGATTTTAAAATTAAGCGTATTGATTTGTTATCCAAACTTTGAACAATAATTGAATTTTTGAGATCATCTTCCCCGTCTTGTGAAGCTAGGCTCAATTTTACAGTTAGATGCCGCAGATTTTTGGGATTTTTTGTCTGTTTTTTCATTTTTTATTTTTTCTGAATTTGTCTTATGTTCGATTTTGAAGATTTTTTCAACAGTTGTATCATCTTTTGTGGTTTTTTGATTAGGGATAATATTTGTTGGAGAAATGGCTTTTTTCTTTTTTATTTTTGGTTTATTTTCAGTTTGAATTTTTTTACTCCATTTGATATTATTTACATCGGTTGAAGAAGACTGTTCAATATTATAATCACCTAAAGATTTTACCATACTAATTCAAATCCAATTTTCTGACATCTATAAAGTGTCCCTGAATAGCAGCAGCTGCAGCCATTACAGGGCTAACAAGATGAGTTCTACCTCCAGTTCCTTGTCTACCTTCAAAATTTCTGTTTGATGTACTAGCACATCTTTCTCCAGGAGATAAAATATCAGGATTCATTCCAAGACACATACTACATCCAGCTTCACGCCATTCAAAATTAGCATCAACAAAAATTTTGTCTAGACCCATCTCTTCAGCTTGTTTTTTCACCATCTGTGAACCGGGAACTACCATAGCTTTAACATTTGGAGAGATTTTTTGTCCTTGAATTACTTTAGATGCTTCAATAAGATCTTCCAGTCTTGCATTAGTACATGAACCGATAAAAACTCGGTCAATTTTGATTTCTTCAATTGGAGTTCCAGATTCAAGATCCATGTAATCAAGTGCCTTTTGTGCACCTTTCTTTTGATTATCATCACCATTTGAAAAATCATCAGGAGAAGGAATCGATTCAGTAACATCACAAGTCATTCCAGGATTGGTGCCCCAACTTACTTGAGGGGCAATATCATCAATGTGTAAAATGAATTGTTTTTCAAATTTTGCGTCAGAATCGGTTTTTAATTCCTCTTTCCATGAATCAACTAGAGATTCATAATTTTTAGGAGTGTATTGTCTTCCACGTAAATATTCAAATGTTTTTTCATCAGGTGCAATCAACCCAGCACGTGCTCCTGCTTCAATAGACATATTACAAATAGTCATTCTCTGTTCCATTGAAAGATCAGATATTCCCTGTCCACGATACTCAATTACAGTTCCAGTACCACCACCAGTCCCAATATTTTTGATTATGGATAACACAATGTCCTTAGCAGTAACTGCATGAGGGTTCTTTCTTTTTCCTTCAACCCTAATTTCAAAAGGTTTTGGTTTTTCTAACCACATAGTTTGAGATGCCAAAACATGTTCAACATCACTTGTTCCAATTCCAAGAGCTAATGCACCAAAAGCTCCATGAGTTGAGGTATGACTATCGCCACAAACAATTGTAGCACCAGGCAAAGTAATCCCCAACTGAGGACCAATTACATGTACAATTCCCTGATTAGGACTATCAATGTCAAATAATTTGATACCAAAATCTTTACAATTTTTTGCCAATGTTTGAATTTGAATTGAAGATGTTTGATCTAATATTGGAAGAGACCTGTCAGTTGTAGGAACATTGTGATCCATTGTAGCAATGGTAAGATCAGGGCGTCTAACTTTTCTGTTATTCATTCGTAATCCATCAAATGCCTGAGGAGAAGTTACTTCATGAACAAGATGCCTATCAATGTAAATTAAAGAAGGGCCATCTGCGGAATTAGAAACAATATGGGATTCCCAAATTTTTTCAAAAAGTGTTTTTCCCATTTTAATCCAAGTCTGGCTTGTATTTGAAAAGACCACCAGCGGCAATTATCTTTCCAATAATATCTGAGAAAGGTTTCATCTGGTATGTTTGATTTTTTGTTATATTTTTAATCTCATTTATTGAAATGTTAATTTCAATTTCATCACCTTCAGCAATTCCGTCATAAGCATCTTGATCAATCTCAATTGGGAGTAGAAATGCACCATCTACTGCATTTCTATAAAATATTCTTGCAAAAGACAACGCTAGAACAGCTTTAACTCCAGAATGAGATAAAGCAATTGGAGCATGTTCTCTACTTGAACCACAACCAAAATTTTTTCCAGATAAAATGAAATCACCTTCCTTTACTTTAGAATGAAAATCAGGATCTAATCCTTCCATTGCATGAGTTGCAAGTTCAGCATAATCATGTACTTTGAGATATTGGCCAGGAATAATTACATCTGTATCGATGTTGTCTCTAGCATATTTTATGATATTTCCTTTCAATTCAAGTCCCTCGGATCAGTGATTTTCCCAGTTACTGCAGAAGCAGCAGCTACAAGTGGGGATGAAAGATAAGTTTGTGATTCAACATGACCCATTCGTCCAGGGAAGTTTCTGTTAGTAGTACTAATACAAATTTCATCTTTTGCTAGCACACCCATATGAGCACCACAACATGCACCACAGGTAGGAGGGCCAACAGTGACTCCAGCATCTAAGAAAATTTTTAATAAACCATTTTCCATTGCACGTTTGTAAATTGAGATTGATGCAGGTAAAACTTCAGTTCTAATTTTTACGGTTCTTCCTTTCAGTATTTTAGCAGCCGCTTCCAAGTCCTCATATTTTGCACCAGTGCAAGAACCGATGTAAGATTTGTCTAATTCTACAGACGGAGCTTCCCGAACAACAGTTACATTTTCAGGAGAAAAGGGTTTTGCAACAGTGGGTTCCATCTCTGAACTTTCATATTCAAAGACTTGAGCATATTCTGAATCAAAATCACCTTTAATCAAATTTACATTTGTAGCTCCTCTGCTTGAAAGGTAATCAATAACTTTTTGATCAGGTTCGACAATACCATTTTTGGCACCAGCTTCCGTGGTCATATTACATAAAGTCAATCTACTTTCTACAGACATTTCATCAATACCACTACCTCCAAATTGCATTGTTCTATATGCACCACCATCAGTTCCAATATCTCCAATAATTTTTAGAATCAGATCCTTTGCCATCACATGTTCAGGTAGATTGCCATTAAGTTTAAAGTAAATTGTTTCTGGAACCTTAAACCAAATTTTTCCATTTAATAAAACATAAGCAATATCAGTATGACCTAATCCACATGCAAATGCACCTAATGCACCTGTTGTATTTGTATGAGAATCACCCCCAACATAAACATCTCCAGGCATCACCATTGCTTCTTCATGAGAAAGAGTATGACAAATTCCATATTGACCCATTCCATATTTGAAATGTTTTTCAATTCCATAATTTTTTGTAAAGTTTGATAATTTTACGATATTTTCAGCAGATACTTTTTCAGCTGAAGGAACAAAATGATCTTCAGCTACCCAAACTTTGGCAGGATCCCATAATTTGTCAACAGCAATTCCTTGTTTTTTTAATTTGTCAAATACTTTGATAACACCTGGACCAGATACATCATGAACCATTACTTTGTCGACATTTGCAAATACTACATCATCAGGAGAAACAGATGATTTTCCAGATGAGCGTGCAAGGATTTTCTCAACAATATTCATAATCAAAAAACCTTCTTCTACAGATTAAAAGCTTTTCAGAACAATAAAAAAGAAAAACAATGCTCCAAATGTAATGCAATTAACAGTTTTACCCCTCCTAGCCAAGAGAATGGAAGGAAAATTTGATGTTTTTGAGGAATTGTTTGAAACATTGGCGAATAATAAAGAAAAATTACAAGATGGGGACGTTATAGTCATTTCAACTAAATACATATCAAATTCTCAAGGAAGACTTGTAGATTTACCGAATGTCAAAATATCAGAAAAAGGTAATCAGGTTTCAAAAAAATATCAATTAAAACCACAAATTGCAGAAATTATCATCAGGGAATCAGAAAAAATTTTTGGAGGAATTGGAGGATTTGTCATCACATCATCAGAAAATATCATGGCACCTAATGCAGGAATTGACAAATCCAATGCAAAAAAAGACAAGATTATCCTATATCCAACAAACCCGTATCTTATTGCAGAACAAATTCGTAGAAAGATTTTCCTAAAATTATTTATCCATATTGGAATTATTCTAGTAGACAGCAGACTAATGCCTGCAAGGATTGGCACATCAGGAGTTGCAATTGCTTGTGCAGGAATTGAACCTGTTTTAGATATGAGATCAAAAAAAGATCTTGATGGAAATCCATTAAAAGTTACATTTCAAGCAGTGGTAGATAATCTTGCAACAATCGCAAATCACAAAATGGGTGAAGGTGCAGAATCAAAACCATTTGCAATAGTAAGAGGGTCAGGGGCAAAACTCACTGACAGAAAAATCAATCCTCTAGAAATGGCAATATCTCCAGATCAATGTGTCTACGTTAGAGGCTTATCAAATCCTCCAAAGATTCAGGATTGAAATCAGTTCTCCTTTAAATAGAGGTATTCTGAGTGGAGAATTATGGAATATCTTACAACATATCCTAAGACGATTTCATTTTTGGATGGATTAAAACACAAAATCAATGTCGATAATAAAGATGGAGTCGAACAACTACACATTGTTGTAAAGAAAAGTTTTGAAGAATTAATGAAAATTTTTACAGAAGAAGGATTTACCAAGGTAAAACTTGAACATAAACAACCAGATCAAATAGGCAATGGACTAAATCTCAAATTAAAAAAACCATGGGAGATGCACATTAGAATGGTTGATTTGAAAAAAGGACTGATTGGAATTCATGCAGAAGTAGAAGTTTCAAGAGATTATCTTCAGCATCTCTTCTCACAAAGAACACCAGTTGTTTACGAAGTAGAAGAAATTCTAAAAAAATATCATGTCGAATATAACGTATGGCATGATAAAATAAAGAAAAATGTTTTAGAAATTGCAGATAATTACAAGGTAAAACTTGCAACACCAGGTATTCCAGTATTTGCATGGAAACCAATGTTATTTGTTATTGCAACTGTTGCAGCATTTTATGGCTGGAAATTTTTTGATACTATTTGGTAATCATAATAAAAAGCAATACAAAAAAATTTTGAATAAATAAAAACAAATGTTAAAAGAATAATTTAGACACCAAGTGTTTCTGCTTTACTTAGTTCTAGAAATACTTTATCTCCAACTGAAAGACCCATGTCTTTGTATTCATGCATTTCAAGTTTTAATTGAGTAACACCACTTTGAGCACCCATTCCACCCACACCAGACATCATCTTGTTAAGATCCTTCATCATATCATTCATGTTTGAAAAACCCATTACTTTTGGACTACCAAAAGGAGGTTGAGGATTTTGAGTTCCCTCTTTAAGATCTTTAATGGAGGACAATGAAACCACAACATATGGTGCACCATCAGGGGCCGAATCAATACTTTTTACTACAAATTCTTTCTTCATGTCTAAAATTCTAACTTTATCCATATAATTTTAATTTTAAGATGGATTTATGCCAAAAAGACTCAATGTTGAAGCTTTAATTACAATTTTGGGCATTTGAAATCATTGGTTGAAAATTTAGAGACAACATTACAATATTATGGGATTTCACCATGGGAAATTGAAGTTCTTCATGGGTTTCTAAATTCTCACTTTACCATAATTCAAGATGAAATTGAGATAAATGATGATAATTTTGTGAGTTTTTTAGAGATAGAAATTCCACTTGCGTTTAATGAAGAATTTTTTCAGTGGCTTGATTTTAAGCGCTGGGAGAAAATTAAATCAGTTTTCAAAGAGATGAAAAGAAGAAGAGGGAGTGGAAATGCTTTAAAAATCAAAATAAATTTTTCAGGAAACCCAAGGATTATTTTCAATATTGATACTCAAGATAAACAATGGTTTGATAATGCTGTTGAAAAAATTGATTCAGTACTTGAACTACTACCATATCATTTAGATCCACAAAAAACACCTTCAGAAATATCAGAGATTATTTACAAATTTGACTCGGAATCAATAAGATGGCGTTTATTTAATGCGTCATCAGAAAATAAAAAATTTTCATTCACAGATGAATCGTGGAAAGAGATCAAGTAAGATCTTTTTGTAGTGGCTCTAATAATTTATGAAGTTCTTTGTATTTTGATTCCATAAAATCAAGAGCGTCAAGTAATTTTTTAGACTTGCCATATTTGAAACGAATTAGTTCACGATGATGCCAGAATGTTTTTCCTTCATCAACTGATAGAGTAGTAAAAAAATCAGGGCCGATTAAATTATCAAACAATTTTACATCATAAGGAAATAACATGTCTACAATAAACCACTCATCACCATCTGGATAATCAGAACCAGTATCCAAATCGAAAAACATATGCAATAAATCAGATTGCATCAAACCATCGTCATTAATTGAAGGATGTTTAATGGATGATTTTTTAAAATCTAAATTTAATAATTGTGGTTCAAAGAAACCTCTAAGAATAGATTTTCTAAAAATTTTATTTGACTCAGATATATTCAAACGTAAAATAAAATTAGGTGAAACTTGCCTATAACTTCTTAGGTAAAAAGTTGGAAATCATACTTCTAAAGAATCTAAAATTTTTGAAAGATCCGTATTAGAATAACCATTTTTTGAGATATTTTGTTTTGATGGAGGGTTTTCTAAATAATTTGGAATCTTGTCTCGTAATCGAACAGTGTAAGGAGTTGTGTTTTCATTTTTGTAAAATACACCAGTTGGTATCTTATTTCCCCATTCTAATGATTTGATTAATGCCTGAGATAATTTTTCATTTGCTTCAATTTCAGTATCATAATGAACCGTTGGCTCAAAACCAGTTTCTTCTAGTTTATAGATTCTAGAATGTCTTTTTTGTGCCTCATCCATTAAATCAGTACCAGCATACCAATCTCTGGTATTCAAATCATTGTAAGTTGGACATGGTTGTAAAACATCTAGAAAAGAAAGCCCAGGATGTTTTACAGCTTGAATAATAAGATCTTTGAGGTGTTTAACATCATAAGAATAGCCACGGGCTACAAATGTAAATCCACTTGCAATTGCCAATCCAATTGGGTTAACATTTGAATTAGTATTTGGTGAAGGAAGTGATTTTGTTTTTTCCCCTAGTTTCAAAGTTGGGGATGCTTGTCCTTTTGTTAAACCATAAACACCATTATCAAAAATAATGTAAGTCATGTCTACATTTCGTCTACCAGCAGCTACAAAATGGCCAGCACCAATTCCTAAACCATCACCATCACCACCTACAGCAACAACAGTCATCGCAGGATTTGCAATCTTTGCACCCTGTGCAAATGTTAAGACCCGTCCATGTAGTGTATGAACACCATATGTATTGATAAAATGTGAAGTCTTTCCAGAACAACCAATTCCAGAAAATATAGTAGTCTTATCTCTTTGTACACCCATATCAGCCAGGGCCATTTGGATTGCATTAACTATACCAAAATCACCACATCCAGGACACCAATCATTGTGAACATCAGTTTTGAATTCAGCAGGTTTAAGCGCCATGCATTAGTACCTCTCGTTTGTCTGCTTTGTTTTCAACAATTTTCTTTAGTGAATGATAGACTTCAGTACTAGTCATTGCTCGTCCAGTATATTTTAAAATAAAATAATCAATATCACGTTGAATATTTTGTTTGAAAATTTTTCCTAGTTGTCCTGAGTGATTTGCTTCAACATCAATTATTGTCTTGACATTTTTTAGTAATGATTTAACATAAGCAGTAGGGAAAGGATGCATTAATTTTAATTGGATTAAACCAATTGAAATCCCATCTTTTTTTAGCATATTTATGGCATCTTTGACAGGACCAATGGTAGAACCCCAAGAAATTATTGTGAAATCATCAACACCATATGACACTACTTGTTCATCTTTTGGAATTCCATCTAATATCAAATCCAATCTAGACATTCTCTTATCCATCATTTTTACACGTAACACTGGATCTTCTAAAATATGTCCAGTTTCATCAGATTCATCCCCAGTATTCCAAAAAATCCCATTATCTATTCCTAATCTAGAGCGAGGAGATATTCCATCATCAGTGAATTCAAATCGTCTATACCCATCTTCAACTTTTTCTAATAATTTTCCACGATTAATGGGAATTTTTTTTGTGTCCCATCTTTTACAAGTGATTACAGAACTTGCATGGAATTTATCCATCATGTGAATAACAGGAACCTGAAAAATTTCTGCATAATTAAAACAGTTTCCAGTATCATAGAAACTCTCTTCAATTTCACCTGAGGCATAAACAAGTTTTGGAAAATCCCCATGTCCTGCAAATATTGAAAAAAGTAAATCATCTTGTCCATGTCTTGTTGGAAGACCAGTTGAAGGGCCACTTCTCTGATAATTAGTGATTACAATTGGAACTTCATTGATTCCTGCCCAACCTAACATTTCAGTCATTAATGCAAATCCGGGTCCAGACGTACAAGTGGCAGAACGAGTTCCAGTAAGTGCACCGCCAATAGTCATACCCATTGCAGAGATTTCATCTTCAGTTTGAATAACAGCAGTAGAACCAGGCCTATCATCAATAATTTCTAAAAGTTCATGGGATTCTAAAAAAACGGATTCATCAGAGGCGGGCGTAATTGGATAGTATGGTTGAAATCTGCATCCACAAGCCATTTTCCCCAAAGCAGTTCCATGAAATCCCTGAACCAAAAGAGTTTCAGGTTCTTTTTCGGTTCCCAATAAAGTATGATCAAAATTTTCAAACTTTGTAGTCGCATAATTGTAAGAGTAAGTTGCAGTTTGTCGGTTAATTTTTGCAATTTCAGGTTTTTTTGAAAAAATTGTATCAATTGTTTTTTGTAATGAGTTTGGAGGCATTCGTACCAATCCCAAAGAAAGAGAGACTCCAATCACATTATACATTCTTACTAGTCCACGTAAACGCGGATTTTCATTCTCTTCAGATAATGTTTGAAGAATTGATTTGAAAGAAACGGGAAATAACAAAACACCCTTTTCTTTTGCAATCTCCAAAACACCTGCAACGGTAAATGGTTTATTTTTTGATTCTAATTCTTGGTGTAATCTTTCTTTGAACGGAGTATCAAGGGTTCGAACAGTATCAGTTTTTGTCTCGACAATATCGGAGTCATAAATTATCCCACCACCAGAAATTACTTCATCATAATGACGAAAAATGGTTTCAGCATCAAATGATGCCATCAAATTAACATCATTAACATTTGAATGAATTTTTTTATCAGCAATTCTTACTGTAAAATAGCTATGTTCGCCTTTGATGTTAGAGTAAAATTCTCTTTTTCCAAATACTTGATAGCCCATCTCGGCACAAACACGAGAGAAAATATTTGCGCCAGACTCCACACCACTTCCTTGAGGACCACCAATTAACCACGTAAAATCAATTGAACTCACAACAAATCACCAACATATTGAATAATAATTGGTCTTGTCAATTTTATTATCCTCCAGTTGCAGCATCAAACAATGCACATTCACATTTATCACGTTCACCACAATAAGGACAAACACAGACACATTTTTCAATAGAATTTGCACATTCAACACAAATTGCAAATTCTTCTTCAACTTTAGAAGACATCTAAATTAATTAAAAGGAAATCGTATAAATGGTTTGAGATAATTCTTAAGGATAATGCAAAAAAAAAGAGTATTTCTTACTAGAACACTTCATGACTTTGCATTAAAAGAATTAAAGAAAAAATATCAGATTGAAATTCACACAGGTAAAATTCCAATTCCTAAAAATATTTTAAAAAATAAAATTAAAGTCGTTGAGGGATTGATTTGTTTTCCATATGATAAAATAGATAGTGAAATAATTGATCTGGGTGAAAATCTTAAAGTCATCAGTACGTTTAGTGTAGGTTTTGATCATATTGATATCAATCATGCAAAAAAGAAAAAAATTCGAGTTGGATATACTCCAAAAGTACTAACGGATGCAACCGCGGATTTAGCATTTGCATTGATGATAGATTTAGTACGAAGAGTTTCTGAAGGAGATAGAATTATTCGAAATGGTAAATGGAGACAGATTTACGGTGCAAATGATTATGTAGGAATGGATCTTCAAGGAAAAACTTTAGGAATATTAGGCATGGGACGAATTGGAAGCACTCTTGCAAAAAGAGCTAAAGCATTTGATATGAAAATTATTTATCATAATAGAAGTCACGTTTCAAAAAGCAGAGAAAAATCATTAGGAGTAAAATATGTCTCACTAAACAAATTGATCACACAAAGTGATGTAATTTCAATTCATGTTCCACACACACCAGAAACAGATCAAATGTTTAACAATAAAATTTTCAAAAAAATGAAAAATTCTTCATTTTTGATAAATACTGCAAGAGGTAAAATTGTAAATGAAAAAGACCTTAGTATTGCACTCAAGAAGGGAATTATTGCTGGCGCAGGGATAGACGTATTTGAATCTGAGCCAATTGGGAAAAATCATCCATTTACAAAGATCCCAAATATTGTATTAGCACCACATATTGGAAGTTCATCTAAAGAGACAAGAGAGATGATGGCAAGGATAACTGTAAAGAATTTGAATTTGGGAATAAATGGGGAAAAACCAATTTATTCTGTAGGATATTAGAATTTAGGCATAATTTAGAGAATTATTTCAAAGAAAAGAGAGAAAAAAAACTGCAGTTTTTATATGTAAATTGTAACACATAATCAGAATGAAAAAATTCAAGCATACAAATGAAGAATTAGAATTAGCTAAACTACAGTCTGAAAAAGAGAAGAAGAAGAAAGAATCTGAAGAATAATATTTTTTCTCCTTGTCTTTTTCAGACAAGGTTTTTTTTAAAAATTAACCTTAGAAGAATATTTTTGGTTTAATTGAACATAGATTTTTGTTCTTTCAGAAAGTAGTGTTTTAGTTTCATCATATATTTTTGTAAAAAATGCTGTCAAAACACGTTCCTCATTTTCATTAAAAAATATCACATTAAAACTAGTACATTCAGGTTTTATCTCTTTTACAAATTCTGCAGATGTAATCAATTCTGAATCAATATGCATGTGTGCAGGATCATCATTATCCCCAATAGTGATCCATTTTTCTTTTTGTTTAATACTAAAAGAATTATTTCTAATCTCACTTACAACACCTGAATTTCTTACAATAAACAAAATATTTTCAATTTTTACTAAATCAGATAATAGTTCAAATAGCAATACAAACTATTAAAATTAAAATTATTTCAATTTTTAGAATTATTTCATATCAATTTGGATAAAATCATCTGCATCACCATGAATGCAATCAGTTCCAACTGCTTTAACAGGGGAGAAACTAACTTTGCCATCATGAATTCTTCTTTCTTTTTGAAGAAATCCAATTTTTCCAGTTACAACCTGCTTGTGTCTCCCACAAGTAACACCCACCATATATTCATCCTTATTATCAATTATCGATACGATGAATTCTGGAGGGTTAACACATTGTTTACCTTCTTTTGATACAGAGCATTTATCAGGTAACATGATGAAATGCATTTATTATTAGATATTAAGTTTGGTCACAACAGATTCAATTTAATATCAATAAAAATAAAATAAAGATTGAATTAAGTGGCAAAAAATTTCGATGTAGTAATTATAGGAGGAGGAATTCTTGGTACATCCATATCATATTTTCTGTCATTTTTGAATAAATCAAAAAAAATTGCAGTAATTGAACAATCTCACAAAGTTGCATTTCATACAAGTGGTCGAAATACAGGAAAAATTCATGCACCGTATTTGTACAATCCTGAGAAAAAAAAATTGTTTGCAAAAGCTGCATTTCATGGATATGAAATGTGGGAAAAATATTCCAAGCTAAAAAATTTACCATTTAAAAAAGATGGAGTGATTGAAGTTGCATTAGACAAAAAAGGTATCAAAGTTCTTGAAAAATATCTCAAATGGGGAAAACAAAACGGTCTTGAAGAAAAAGACATCAAACTATTAGATAAAGATGAAATAAAGAAAATGGAACCCGAGATAGAATGCGAGGCTGCTCTTTATGTTTACAGAGATGGTTCCGTAGATTATGCAATATTTACTGATTCAATAATGAAAGACAGTAAAGAAAATGGAACAGAATTTCTTTTAAAGTCTAAAGTAACGAAAATTAAAAAACAAAATGAACAGTGGGAAATTACACTAAATGACAAAAATAAAATTTTTACAAAATTTTTCATAAATGCCGCAGGTGGAGAATCAGTAAATATTGCACATGATATCGGAGTTGCAAAAAACTTTACAGATGTGCATTTTAGAGGAGAGTACTGGATTGTTCCAAAAGAATTCCACAATCTAACTAAAACAAGCATATATTCAGTTCCTGAATTTCCAGATTATCCATTTTTAGATCCTCATTGGATTATTCGTGTAGATGGAAGTTGTGAGATTGGACCAAATGCAGTTCCAGTTTTTAGTCCGTATGGATACAATAATGTAGAAAATATCAAAGAATTCATTCCAAAAATACTGGAAATGCTCAATTCAGGTGCTAGAAAAACAATCTTTGATAAACAATTTCAAGAATTAGCAATAAATGAAATTCAATCATCAATGTCAAAAACTACAATGATTAACAGAGTCAAAAAATTCTTGCCAAATATAGATTCAGAGAAAATTATAAAAAAAGGAACCGCAGGAATTCGTTCATCAGTAATTAATGAAGATGGAAAATTTGTTCCGGATGTGATATTAATTGATGAAGAAAAATCATTTCATATTCTAAATTATAATTCTCCAGGAGCTACTGGTGCATTGCCTTTTGCAGCACATATTGTAAATCTCATTAACAAAAAAGAATTATTTGAAAATGAATCAACAGATGCACAATGCGGCCCATGGAAATTTTCTGAAATTATTGATAAACTAGAAAAATAAAAAGGCGCCGGGAGGGAGATTTGAACTCCCGTTCCCTTGCGAGAACGCGCTTTATGGTTAATTATTTCCAGGCGCGCGCCCTACCAGGCTAGGCGACCCCGGCACAAGTCTTGCGACAAATATGATTAACAAAATCAGATTATATATTGTGTTATTTTGTAATTGAAAAACTATTTCCAGATTGTGATAGTGGTAGATTTTTCTACCTTATTTCCAGATAAATCCATAGCATTTGTAGATATTTTGTAAAGACCCTCTAATGCAACATTGTCATCGTTTTTGATTTGATTCCATGAAAAAATAATTTCTTCTCCGGGTTCAAGAGTAGAAACCACTTGGACTGCAACAGGAGAATACATCAAAATTCCAGACAATCCAGTAATTTTAAGACCATAAGACCCATCAGAAAAGGTCAGCGGAGTAGTTCCAGAATTTACAATTTTGATGTCAATCTCTTCTCCTGTTTTAAAATCAAATTTTTCAGTAACAATTGAAACAGAAGCACCATCGACAAATACTAGCTGACTAGTATTTTTTACATCAATTAAATAAATTCCAAAAACAAGGCCAGTGATTAGACCAACTCCAATAAAGATTACAAGACTTTTTGCTAACAATTTACAGAATAATTTCCAAATTAATCCTTAGTGGGTGTCGGTTTAGTTCTCCATTTTTTTGGATAGGTTTTTGGAGCCATGATGATTCTCTTTGTCTCAAATGCATATCCTTTGGTAGCATCACGAATTTCTTCTTCAGACATTGTAGATTCAGCTAAAGCAACAGCCTCACCTTTTTGAGTATAAACTCCAACAATATCACCACTCTTTAGATTTGGAGAAATTTTTAAAATACCAGGGATTGCTAGTTGTGCACCATGACACATTGCATCAACGGCAGAATCACGAATTATTACAGTTTTTAATTCACTAAAGGCATATTCAACAGGCTTTATCATCTTCATTAATTTGCTATCGTCTTTCTTTTCTTCCCACAATGCAAATGCATTAGCAAGTTCATGCAAAGTTACTAATCCATCAGTTTCACGGAATTGATCAACTCTAGTTCGTCGAAGTTCAATCATAGTAGCACCTGGTCCAAGAATTTCTCCCAAATCATAATACAGTTTTCTAATGTATGTACCTGCTTCACATAAAACCCGAGTTAATAGCAATCGTTCTTTTTGTTCTAATACTTCAAACTCATAGATACTTCTTGTTCTTGTTTGCCTTACCACTGCAGAACGTTGTGGGGGTTTTTGAAAAATCTCACCTTGAAACATTTCAATTACTTCTTTTAATTTTTCTTTTGACGGAAGTGAGTGTACACGTCCTAATGCATGATATTCTTTTGGACCAAATAACAAAACGCCTAATGCTTTTGTTGCCTCACCCAATCCTAAAGGAAGAACACCAGACACCTGAGGATCCAATGTTCCACTGTGACCAATCTTTGGAAGTTTTAGAATTCTCTTAGTCCATGCCACAGTTTCATGACTTGTAGGACCTGGAGGTTTATCTAAAATAATTATTCCATAATTCAATAATTGTTCAATTGATCTTTTGTCATAATATGTGCCATATGCATCATCAGTAAAATCCTGATCAATTTCAATTAAATTTTCAAATTGTTTTAAAGTCATAATAATTTTCTCACAGTTTCTTTTGCAACATCAATTACTTGTTTTGCAGTTAGATTATCAGTATTAATTATTAAATCAAAAACAGATTTATCATCACCAAAATCAAAATTGTATAATTTTTTGTATAATGCCTTATTCTTATCAAATCGTCGTTTTGTTATTTCAAAAGCATCTTCCGGGCTCATATTATCCCGAGATTGCATTCTTTTGGAACTGCTTGCACGAGAACCCTCTAACCAAATTTTTATTCCATCTTTAATTAACCATGGAAGAGTGTAACTAGTGATAACTGTTTTTCCTTCATTAAATAATTCAATTAATTTTTTATCTAATTTTTTATCAAATTCAGAATTTTCCTCACGTTGACTAAGAAATTTCATTCCATCTTCAGTGTCCCACCAATCATCACCTTGAGAATCAAAACCATGTTCTGTTGCCATTTCTTTTAGAACATCACCACCACTAAGATATTTAAATTCAAATTCTTCAGCTAATCCTTTAGCAACAGTAGTTTTTCCTACTGCAGGTGGACCAGAAATAACAATGGATTTTGTCAACTGAGATCCATTGATGTTTTGGTAAGTCTCATAATTATTCCACTAAATGCAATTGATGAAAGGAAATACCATGCCCAAAGCATTAGATGATTTTCTTTACCTTCACAAATATGTCCAACTTCTAAAGCTTGTTCTGCACTACAAGTTAGTTGGAACATGTCTCCAGGAATTACATTTAGGGGTATTGGAGAAATAGCTACAGTGTAAGTGAATAGTACTGGTAAAACAAGATAAAATATTAGAATTAAAGGTACAAAAGTAATCATCATTGGTCGCATATTCATTTGCATCATCTCCATAGACATTTTGTTCATGTACGAAGATTTTTTGTTTAATTCAGCAGTTTTTGCTGCATCTTTTGCTCGCATTGCAGACATTCTTTCTTTTTGCCATCCACGGGTTTCTTTCATAATTCGTTTTAGTTTTGTTTGATCAACCATCTTCTTTCTAACTCCAGAATTGAAAACATTTAGTAAAATTCCAAATCCAGTTACAGCAAACATGGTAGGAATCAAACCCTTAACCCAGGCATCTTCAGGTTCAGCACCAAGTGCCATTCTACCTTCACCTCCAAGAAAATCTGGGAGTTGTAGGTGTATAAAATCAATGAAGAGTAGTATAAAGTTAATATCCATTTTTTTACAGTCCTATCGCATTAATTATCTTGTCTGCTGCTTCATCAATCTTTCCCTCACCGTTAAGAATGTGTCTAACAGGGGCACCTGTAATCACAGCACACGCAGAAATCATGCCTGTTTGATACTCCAACTCCTTTCTGATGTTGATTAATGTAATTTTATCTCTATCTCGAGATTCATCTTTCATTCGTCTGTTGTAGATTTCCTCAGGTTTTGCAGCTACCGAAACAAAATTTGTGGGTTTGATAATTTTTAAAACATGTTCAGGCAATCCTGGATAATATCCTTCAGGAGAACTGATAAATGCATGAGTGTCAATTATTATGATTTCTGCTTTGTCTAAAGCAATTTTTTCAGCAGCAAGTTTTTGAAGTTTTTGTTGTTCCAACACAGGTAATTTTCTTAAACAATCTCTATCTTCCATACCATTTTCTTTTGCAACATTAAACATCAAAGTTCCATAATTTATGACAGAAACTATTTTGTTTTTCTTTTTTAAATATTCAACAATTTCAGATAGTAAACTAGTTTTTCCAACACCTGGTATTCCTACCAATACAATTTTCTTATTTTCTGCCAAGTAAAGCACCCAATCGCGGCATCACAACTTCTACTTGTTCTCGTACTAATTGTGTGTAATAGTTGATGAGAATATCGACCATAAGTAAAATTCCAATTCCAGAGCCAAATACACCAAGTACATCAGATACACCCGCCAATAGACCCAAAATCATAGAGCCAAGGATGGTAACTGATGGAATATACTTGTTTAGTAATGCTTCAACTGGTTTGTTTGATCTTCTAAATCCAGGAACTTGTACATCTGCATCAAGTAAGTTCTGAGCTGCACTCTTTGGAGATAAACCACCAAGTTCAACCCATAGCCTTCCAAATACAACAACAATTCCAATCATAAATAGAACATAACCTACAGCACGTCCAGGATCTAAAGCAGCAACATCTAATCCTCTTGGAGGAGTTATGTAGTAAATAATTCCGCCTATCGGAGTATTCGGACTTGTCGGGTCAAATTGCGCTATAAAATTCATAAAGAAATTATTGTTACGCGGATTCATGTTAGCCCATAACATTTGGAACATGAACACAGCATTTGCAGTAAGAGCAGATGCCAAAATTACTGGAATGTTTGAAACATACATCAATTTGATAGGATAAACTGCTGCGAAGCCTCTATATTTTGTTGAAACAATTGGAATCTCAATTTTCATACCTTGTGTAAATACAAGAATTAACAGAATTCCCGCAGTCAGACATAATCCAAAAATACTAGGCAGTTGATTTGAACGGAATAAGATATTTGAAATATCGCCACCTCCTATAGACTGAGCAATATATGGAATTATTCCAATCATTCCTCCATCACCTGCAGGCAGCGGGCTGAACATACTCCAAAGAATTTGTTGAGAAACTCCAGCCATAATGAATAAACTAATTCCACTACCAAGACCCCAACCTTTCTGAATTAACTCATCTAGAAACATGATCATAATAGACGCAACCATCAGCTGTCCAATCATTACATACAAAAAGTAAGGTTCCGATACGGAGCCACCATAAACTGCAATAGCATAGACAACAGATTCAGCTATGATTACAATATACGTAACAAGTTTAGTTGCAGTTTGGAATATTCCTCGTTCTTCAGGTTTCTTAAAATCAAATTTCAAAATATCTGAACCACGAAGCAATTGCATTAACAATCCAGCAGTTACAATCGGCCCAATTCCTAATTCAACAAGGGTTCCTTGTTGTGATGCAAAAATAACTCTAGCAAAGGCTAGAAAATCAAATTCTGGTGCTGATGCTCCAAATAACGGAGTTTGCCCCATGACCATATAGATGAGTAAGCATACTCCACACCAAAGTAGTCTAGTTTGAAGTGAGATTTTCTTTTTTGGTTTTGGAACTTGTGGAAGATATGGTTCTGCTTTGAAAACAACTTTTCTAATAATTGAAGTAATAGTTCCCTCAGCCATTATCAATTAACACCTAGTCCTCAGCAGGTTTTTTGTCTACAGTAGATTGAAAAATTTCTCCGCCAACAGCCTTTAATTTCTCTTCAGCTGATGCTGTAAATTTGGATATTTTGATAGAATATGCATTTGTTAATTTTCCACCGCCAAGAAGTTTATCATATCCTGCACTTTCAAGGTCTACTATTTTCTTTCCACCATCTTCTTTCCCAAACTTCGTAAACAAATCATCTAAATCACGAACACTAGCCCATTTTTTTGTAATATTTGGGTGAGGTGGTCTTGGGGCATCATGGCCATAATGATCTGGATCTTCTTTTAGTAATGTACTATAGTGATGTTTTTGCATACCAGTAATTCCAAGGCCTCCCTTGTGACCACTTGCACGATGTTGACCAACTTGGCCCCATCCCATATGTCGTCCACCACGAAGTCGTCTAGTTTTTCTTAATCGAGTTGCCATGTTAAATCATTCTCCTTACTATAGTTCCTAATTCTTTATTTTTTCCTAAAACACCTTTTTGACCATACAACTTCTTTGTACTTCTCTTAAATCCATGTCTTGGAGGAGATAATGCAAACCAAGGTTTTAGGGGTTTTAATTTAGATAACATTGTTTTTCCTTCACTCAAAGCCGTTGCGAGTTCATCAGAACTTGCAAATCCAAGTTCTTTAAGATCTTCTGCAGTGATTTTTTGATAACCAGACTTTCTTGCTTTTTTATCAATCAATTCTTTTGCCAAATCTGTATCAAGTTCTACCCACGATACATAATGTTGTACTTTTTTTAGCATTCCCAACAAATTGTCTTTTGCTGGAAGGATTGTTGCACGATATTTTTTTTCTAACTTTAGTAAAGTCATAGTATGAGTTGCCCAATATGGACAGTCTGCTTGACCTTTAATTCTAACAACGAGGACTGCATTTGCCATTTTTATCATCCTTGACTGAATGTCTGTCTGAGACAATCCAAGATAGCTTTTGATGTTGAACTCATTGTAGGTGTAGAACCTTTTGCTGTAGTCCAGGCATCTTTAAGACCTGCTAATTCTAATAATCGTTTAATTTTACCGCCTGCAACCAAACCTAATCCACGAGGTGCAGGAATAATCTCAATTGTCACACTTCCACCTTTACCCTTAACTTTGAAAGGAACAGAATGTTTTTGGTCACATCTACATTCCCAACTACCACATCCTAATTTGATTGGATTAACATTAAGGAATGCCTGACTAGTTGCTTTTTCAATTGCAATTCTCATTTGTTTGGATTTTCCTCTACCAATTCCCAAGTAACCATTTTCATTACCTGCAGCAACAATTGCTTTGAATCTAGTTGATTGACCATTTGAAGTCATTTTTTGAATAATACCTACATCTACTACTTCACTTTTCAAATCAGGAAGTAATTTTTTGATAATTCCTGATTCTTGAATTCTTAATCCTGATTCAAGAATTTCTTCAAGTGAAGTGATTTCTCCAGATTCAACTTTTTTACCTAGAATTGTTTTTGGAACCCAAACTTCTTCTACTGGTTCTCTTCGTGGTCTTCGTGGTTTATCACCAGTTCTTCCACCAGGTGGACCTCGTCCATAAACCGGTGCATCTCTTCCTCTACCACCAGATTGACCTTGAGGTTTTGTTGTCTGACTCATTTTATTTTACCTCACCATCAATAGTAGATTTCATTTTAGAAATATCATTTTTTACTGTAAGATGTTCACCGTTAATTCTATCTTCAGATGGGAATGTTTCTTCATTAGCTGGAACTTGTAAACCAGCATCAATTACACCTTTCAAGGCTGCAGCCATTCTTTGAGTATATCTTTTAGTTCCAGTGTAAAGAATTGCATCTTTTGCACCTTGACCAAGTGCTTTCTTTCCTGCCAGATATCCTGTTAGATATGCAGCAGATACACTTTTTCTAGAACCTTTCCATCCTTTTTCAAGTAGATATCTAGAATGTGCAGACGAAACAACTTTGTCACCAGTCATTCCAGGTGTAAGAATTTGAACTTGAGTATTTTGATTAGAAATATTTACAGTGATAAAATCTCGCTTGCCCATCAACATCGTACCACGTTTACGATAATTGGTCTTTTCTTCTCTAAGTCTACGTAATATTTTGGAATAAGCCATCTATAGAAATCGAGTTTGAATCTGCTCTTATATACGTTAAGCGTGAATAAGTGCAGCAAGTAAAGATTTCTGAGTATGGAGACGATTTTCTGCCTCATCCCAAACTACAGATTGTGATCCATCAATTACAGCTGATGTGACTTCTTGATTTCGTTTTGCAGGAAGACAATGCATGAAGATCGCATCTTTATTTGCACTACTCATTAATTTTGAATTTACTTGAAAGGTTGGAAGGAATTTTTTCATTCTTTTTAGATCACGATTATGAATGGATGAAAAAGTATCAGAGACTACAACATCTGCATTTTTTGTTGCTGTAAATGGATCTGAGGTTAATTCAATATCAGTTGATTTTTTTGATTCTTTTAGAACAATCTTGTTTGGTTCAAATCCTTTAGGAGTAGCAATAGACATTGAAACTCCTGATAATGCAGCACCATACATCATAGAATTACAAACATTGTTCCCATCACCAATCCATGCAATTTTTAATCCTTTGAATTTTTTCTTCTTCTCTTTAATTGTCATAAAATCTGCCAATATTTGACAAGGATGGAAAGTATCAGAAAGCCCATTAATTACGGGAACTGTAGAATGTTCGGATAATTTTTCTAGCAATTCATGTTCATAAACACGTGCCATTATACAATCAGTATATCGAGAAAGAGTTTTTGCAGTGTCTTCAACAGATTCGCCACGAGATAATTGTGTATCATCAGATGATAAATTAATTGCATGACCACCCAATTGATACATTCCAGTTTCGAAACTAACACGTGTTCGAGTAGATGGTTTTTGAAAAATCATTGTAAGTGTTTTATTTTTTAAGATAGGTTTGTTGCCTTTGTTTTTGAATTGTTTTTTTAGTTTGATTGAATCATCAATTAGTCCAGAAAATTCTTTGGGGGTTAATTCCGCTAAAGTGAGTAAATCTTTTGTTTTAAGTTTCATTTTTTAAAGAATCCGAATCTACCTCGTTTCTTTTCAGGTTTTTCTTCTTTATCATGTTTGTGTACATCTTCATCTTCATAATCATTATCTTTTGTTTCACCAGGTTTCAATCTTCCATTTTTAATCCACTCACGAATCTTTTTGCCTAGCTTGAATGCATCATCGTCATTTTCTGGTGGGGGTATATCAAACAATTCAGAATAAGTTGCAATTTCATTATCACTAATACCATCAAAAGGATCATCTGAAGTAATTTCAGGTTCTGGTGTTGGTTCAGGTTCTGGTGTTGGTTCAGGTTCTGGTGTTGGTTCAGGTTCTGGTGTTGGTTCAGGTTCTGGTGTTGGTTCAGGTTCTGGTGTTGGTTCAGGTTCTGGTGTTGGTTCAGGTTCTGGTGTTGGTTCAGGTTCTGGTGTTGGTTCTTTCTTCAAATCAATATTATCCAATGAACCAAAAACAGTTTCGAGAAATGATTTCTTGTCAAAAGGTTTAAGATCAGGATATTCTTGTCCAACTCCAACAAATAGAACAGGTGTAGAAGTAACTTTCACAATAGATAATGCAGCACCACCTCGGGCATCAGCATCACTTTTCGTTAAAATAGAAGCATCAAATTTTACATGTTCAAAAAATTCTCGTGCTTGGTTAACAGTATCATTTCCAGCTAGAGAATCACCAACAAAGATTTTCATATCAGGGTTTACGACTTTGGTAATTTTTGCAATTTGTTGCATTAAGTTTTCACTTGTTTGCATTCTTCCTGCAGTATCAATTAGTACACAATCAGTTTTGTGGGATTTTGCATACAATACTGCATCTCTTGCAACAGCTGCAGGATCAGAATTATAATTTTGAGCAACAAGTTTCAGATTTAATCGGTTAGTATGTTCACGTAATTGTTCAATAGCACCAGCTCTAAAAGTATCAGCGGCAGCTACCACAACAGAGTATTTTTCTTGTTGTAGCAAATGTGCGATTTTAGCTAATGACGTAGTTTTACCAGTACCATTAATTCCTACAAATAAAATAAGAAAAGGCTGTCCTTGTTCTTTTTTCTCATTTATTTTTCCAAATAGATCATAAGTTCCTGCCTCATCAAACAACAAAGAGATGTTAGAAATCAAACTATCTTTAACAAACTTTTCAATTTCATTTTTGTCAATTTTAGAACCAATCAATTTTTCTTTAAGTTCACCTTTGATTCCATCAATCACTTCAATTGCAACATCTGACTCTAACAATGAAATTTCTAATTCGAAAAGAATTTCCTCTATGTCTTTTTCATTTAGTTCTTTTTCACCAAGACTTTTCGCTGCATCTGAAAATGCACTACGAAGTTTATCAAACATGGTTTATTCGGAAGTAGGGGGCTGTTTCATAGCTTGCATCATTTGATTGACTTGTGCTTTTCCTTGCTCTAATCTGGATGCAGCATCTTGTTTTTTAGCAGAAGTGTCTTGTAAGGCAATTTCAACTTCTTTAATTCGTGCTTCAAGATAATTTATTGCAGAAGCAAAATCTTTCTCTACAGCAATACCGGCACCTATATTCAAAACTATTTTTTGAGTAGATGAAATTTTTGTTGGGATATACGTTCCCATTCCAATTGGGACCAGTGTTTCTGACTCAGGTTTTTCATTAAGAGATTGAATAGATTGGATTGCAGAAGTAGTTTCTCTCAAAATACCAACAAATGTTTGCTCTCTTTGAGATAAATCTGAAAAATATGTTTCAAGCATTTGCATTTGTTGCATTAATTGCTCTGCCTGTTCTTCACTCATTTACAACAAACCTCGTCCAGATGGTTATAAATTCATTCATGATGTTAGATTAGAAATTGAAAAATAAATAAAAAATAAAGAATTATCTTTATTTTGCTTTAGAGAATCTATCTTCTACTTCATCCCAGTTAACTACATTCCACCATGCTTCAATGTATACTGGTCTTTTGTTTTGATAGTTTAGATAATATGCATGTTCCCAAACATCACAACCCAATAACGGTACTAATCCTTCAGTTCTTGGACTAGTTTGATTTGGCATTGATTTGTATTCAACTTTAGATGTCGAAGGGTTGTATACTAACCATCCCCAACCACTGCCTTGAATTACTGCAGTAGTAGATGTGAATTTCTCTTTGAAGTTAGCAAAGCTTCCAAAAGAATCGTTAATTGCATCTGCAATTGATCCTCCAGGTTCTCCACCACCATTCTGTTTCATGTTATTCCAAAATAACCTGTGGTTATCATAACCACCACCGTTGAAATTAATAGCGCCTCTTTTGTCCTCAGGTACTGAATTGATATCAGACAAAATGTCAATGATATCTTTTTCTTGAATTTCAGTTGGACATGTTTCAAGTGCTGCATTTAATTTGTCAGTATATGTTTGATGATGTTTTGTGTGATGAATCTCCATTGTTTTTGCATCAATATGAGGTTCTAATGCATCATAAGCATATGGCATTTCAGGAAGTGTGTATTTTCCCATAAAGTATTTTGTATGTCTATTCCATTTATTGGTTTACTAAACAATTCCTTTTTTACTTGTTAAAAAAAATAGAAAATTTGTGAAAGTATTAATTTTTTCATTAATAATGGTATTTTTATCTAGTTTCATTTTTCTCCAATTAGAAACGGAAGATGGAATTCAAACATACTTGGATAGAAGTGTACCATTTGTTGGAACAGACATTCCAAGAATTCAGGGGATTGATGGAAAAGGAATTAAAATTGCAGTAATAGATACAGGAGTAGATTTCACTCATCCAGATTTACTTGGTTGGGGGGAAGAAGGGAAAGTCATAGGAGGATTCAACTTTGTTGAAGAAAATGAGCCTCCAACAGATACAAATGGTCATGGAACTCAAGTTGCAGGAGTAATTGCAGCTGATGGTGGAAAAAAAGGTGTGGCACCTAAAGCAAAAATTTTAGCATACAAAGTTTCTGAAGATGGAGAAGGTGTTTCATCTGAACTAATCATCAGGGCAATTGACAAAGCAATTGAAGATGGGGCAGATATTATCAATATTAGTTTAGGGGAAAACAAAATTGATTCCAAAATTGACCACGCAGTAAATCATGCATTAGAAAATGGGGTTTTTGTGGTCACAGCTGCTGGAAATGACGGTCCAGATTTTAAAACAATTGGCAGTCCAGGAAGTAATCATAATTCTATAACAGTGGGTGCAACATACAACAACCTTCCTTCAAGTTTAGTTGCAACATTAGAAGTTAATGGGGAACCATTTACTGTAATGCCAATGGTGGGGACTTTAGAAATAGATGAACCAATTAATGGAAAAATAATTTTTGGAGAGTATGGAAAAATAGTTGATCTTGAAAAAATTGATGTAAAAGATACAATTCTGATTGTAGAGAGAGGGAGTAATGTAGAAGGAGAATTATTATATTTTTCAGTTAAGGAAAAAAATTCAGCTGATGCAGGAGCAAGGGCGTTGATTGTGTATAATAATGAACCAGGAATTTTCTTAGGTGAACTTGTTCATGAATTTATAGAACCAGATTATTCTCCACAAATTCCAGTAGTATCTATCGACAGAAAAGAGGGGTTAGAAATAATGGAATTAATAAAAAATGAAAATACTGCATCTATGAATCTATTTTATAATCCCGACTATCTAGCATCTTTTAGTTCAAGAGGACCTGTTTCACCATTTTATATCAAACCAGAAATTGTAGCACCAGGAGCATATATCGATACCACAAAAAATAATGAAGGATATAATGTAGTCAGTGGAACAAGTTATGCTGCACCACATGTAAGCGGAGCTGCAGCATTACTGTTACAAAAAAATCCAGAACTACAGCATCATGAGATAAAATCATTATTGTTAACAACTACAATGCCTGTTTCAGATGCCTATGAACAAGAATTCTCAATTTTGGAAGTAGGTTCAGGAAGACTCGATATTGGAAACGCCTTTAATGCAAATTTGATTATTTTACCACCAAATTTTGTTGCAAGTGTATCTTCAGATAATTTAGAATTTTCAAAACAATTTGAGTTAAAACTCATTGATGGAACTTTAGATGGATTAAAAGTAATTTTTGAAGGACCGGATTTCATTGACTTTTCATATTTTCTTAAAGGAGATAAGTTGCAAATTAAGATGAATGTAAATGAGAAAAACTTTGGCGACCATGAAGGAAAATTAATTATAAATCATAAAAATACAAAGTACACTATTCCATTTTTACTACACTATACACCAGGTTCAGTTTTTGTTAATCAAGAAAATCAAAAATTATTCTTTGAGATTAATCATCCAGAAGAATGGAGTTTTGCAAAAATTTCTGTAATTAATAGTAAAAATGGAAAAACATTCACTACAACTATGACACCAAATAAAAATTCAACAATTGAAATTTATGAAAATGGAGAGTATTGGATTGATGCAAAAATTAGAGTTAACGGAACCACATCAAATGCATTTAACACAATTAAAATTTCCACACTTTCAGATAATGTAGATAGGTTTTGGATAGATATTCCAGAAAAACAAATTGGAATAATTTCAGGAATTATCACACTAGTAGGAATTGTTGGATTGTTAAAAAGAAGATAAGTTTATGGAGAATATTTTGGACCAGCACTAACGACATCTGCTGAAACATTTTCAAATTTCTTAAAGTTTTCAACAAACATTTGAGCAAGTTTTTTTGCTGAAAGGTTGTAAGAGTCCTTATCAATCCAAGTATTTTTTGGATCTAAGATTTCTGAAGGAACACCATCTACTTCAGTTGGAATATCTAAATTGAAAAGATCATCATGCCTATACTTTACAATATCAAGGGCACCAGTAAGAGCTGCAGTAACCATTGCTCTACTGTATTTGATCTTGATTCTTTTGCCAACACCATATGCACCACCAGACCAACCAGTATTTACAAGATAAACTACAGTATTGTGTTGATTAATTTTTTCTCCAAGTAATTTTGCATAAACAGAAGCAGGTCTAGGCATAAACGGGGCTCCAAAGCATTGAGAAAAGACAGATTTTGGTTCTTTAATCCCTCTTTCTGTACCTGCTAATTTGCTAGTATATCCAGACATAAAGTGATACATTGCACCCTCTTTTGTTAATCTAGAAACAGGTGGTAAAACGCCCAATGCATCTGCAGTAAGAAATATGATCACTCTAGGATTTCCACCAACACTAGGAATTACAGCTCCTGGAATGTAATCTAACGGATAACCTACACGAGTATTTTCGGTTAATGAATTATCATCATAATCTGGAACATTGTCTTTTAAGACAACATTTTCCAAAAGTGCACCAGGTTTGATTGCATTCCAAATTTCGGGTTCTGCTTCTTGACTAAGGTTGATACATTTTGCATAGCAACCACCTTCAAAATTAAAAGTTCCATTATCAGACCAACCATGTTCATCATCACCAATTAATTTTCTGTTAGGATCTGCAGAAAGGGTGGTTTTTCCAGTACCAGATAAACCAAAGAACAATGCAGTGTCACCTTTCTCTCCAATATTTGCAGAACAGTGCATTGGGAAAATTCCTTTATCAGGCAATAAGAAATTCATTACACCAAACATGGATTTTTTCATTTCTCCAGCATACTCAGTTCCACCAATCAAAACAATTTTTCTTGTTAAATCAATTAAAATAAAAACATCAGTCCGTGTTCCATCGATTTCGGGAACCGTAACAAAGTCATTGATACATAAAATGGTAAATTCAGGTTCATGATTTTCTAACTCTTGATTATTTGGTCGAATAAACAAATTACTTGAAAACATGTTTTGCCAAACATGATCATTAATCACTCTAATGGGTAAACGAGTTTCAGGATCAGCACCTACAAAACCATCAAATACAAAAAGTTCTTTGTTATCAACAAAGTCTTTCATTTTTTCAAAAATTTTCTCAAACTTTCCACTTGGGAATTGATGGTTGATTTTTCCCCAATCAATAGTATCATGAGTTTTATCATCATATACAATAAATCGATCATCAGGAGAACGTCCAGTATATTTTCCAGTATTGACAGAAAGGGAGCCTGTAGAATTTACAACTCCTTCCTTACGATCAACTGCATAACTAACCATTTGTTCAACAGTGAGGTTTCTGTGAACTTTGGACGGATTTATTCCAAATGAGGTCAATTGTGATAAAAATTTTTCAGTTGTAGCAGTACCTACTATCTCAGTCAATAGGATACACCACCAAAAATGTCTGATTTTATCTCATGTTTGTTCATGAATATTTCGATCCGCCTTGTATTTCCTTATTATCTCTTTCTTGCCTGAAATTTTTTGGAGTCTAGGAACGTATTTATTTCAAAATTCAAGACTCATTTTATGACGATCAACAAAGAACTGATTGCAAAGAGACAAGAGATCAAAGAACACAATCCAGATTTTGTCAGACCAGAAAGTTGGCGTTATGTTAGACTTCAAACAAATTGGAGAAAACCAAAAGGTATTGATCATCATCAAAGAAAACAAAAAAGTAGAGGTCGTCCAGGTCTTGTTAAAGTAGGATATGGGGGACCAAGAGATGCAAAAGGATTACACCCATCAGGATTTACAGATAATTTAGTTTACAACATTTCAGATTTAGAAAAACTAGATCCAAAAAAAGACGGGGTCAGATTTGGACACAGTGTTGGTACTAAAAAAAGAAAAGAGATTGTTGTTAAAGCAATTGAGAAAAAGTTCAAAATATTTAATGCAAGAGTGAGTGCAATTGGTAGTAAATCTTAAAGCTAAAAAAAGACTCGTAGCACGAGTCACAGGAGTTGGCATTCACAGAATTAGATTTGATACAGATCATTTAACAGATATTGCAGATGCAATTACTAGAGAAAATATCCGTAGTCTAATTACTGCAAATACAATTACAATCAAATCATTTACAGGAACATCAAAAGGTAGAGCACAAACCAAAAAAGCTCAGAGAAATAAAAGAGGTACAACTCAAGGTTCTAAACAAGGTACAAAAGGTGCCAGAGTAGGAAAAAAAACAGTGTATGTTGCAAAAGTTAGAGCATTAAGACGATTACTAAAAATTGCTAAAGATAGAAAAGATTTGACAAATCCAGAATTCTGGACATTATATAAAAAAGTCGGCGGTAATACAGTTAGAAACAAAGCACATCTTAGAACTTTGATGGATGAAATCAGAGAAAAGAGAAAAGATTAGAATCTATAAATTTTATTTTCCAAATCTACAATCTTACCATTTTGAATTTTTATACCTTCATCATTTAGCATATTTGTTTTAATATTCTTACCAAAAACATAACCACCAATTTTTCCAGTAGACATTACAACCCTATGACAGGGAATTATTACAGGATAAGGATTTTTGTTCATCACTTTTCCAACAACTCTTTGACCATTTTTTAGTCCAACAGCTTTTGCCAATTCACCATAAGTTGTAATTTGACCTTTGGGAACTTGTAGTAATTTTTTGTAAATCTTTTCATCAAGATTCAAAGTTTGATGACCTCAAGATCTGTAGATTCAAGTAAATTAATTACTTTAGATTTATTTGGACCCAATCCTGTCCAATCTAAAAGTGCAATTTTGGCCATTTTATTTTGGGAAATTATATGAGAAAATAATTCATCATCTAAATTATCAAGTGCATGTTTTGGAATTACAGTGCCAAGAGCATATTTTCCCTCAAGTAGTTCTTTAGTGAATTTTGAAGAGTAATGAGTTCCACCGAAACATATGGCTACAGGATTTCTTTCAACCGGTTCAGACATTACTTGATGAACCAAAAATGCAACTGAATTACACAAAGATACATCAGTCCATTGTTTTTCAGTAGTTCCAATTTCAATGAAGATACAGGGTTTTTTCAGAGCAGTTGGACCATGGTGAGTTGCTTCAATTGTGATTTGAAATTCTAAAAATTGATCCTGATTTTTCTTTAAAGTTTTAAGATATTTTTTTTGTAGATTTGGGTGAGGTATTGCAATTTGTTTATCATTTCCACCAAATTTTGCCTCAGAAAAATTTCCAGTACTATGACAAGTTAAAGCCAATTCCCCTGATTCTGCAGCATGTTTTGATAAAAATACAAATCCATCATAATCATATTTTTCATCTAACCAATCAGCAGAAATTGCAGGAGATTGAATGATTAATAGATCATAATATTTTCCATGAAAAAGTTCACCATTTTGAGTCATATTTTTGGAAAGGAATTTTGCCATATTGTGGCCTGCAGGGTCATCTCGATATGCAATTAGGAGTTCCACGAGATAAGGAATATAAGGACACCTTATTAATTTCCACCAATGAACCCTAGGCAGACTTTGAAGAATATGGTCAACACCATGAAAATGGCCAAAAAACCTGACAAAGATGAGTATCAACAACATCTCAGATTAGTATTAATGGGAATTTTGGGTGTGGGTGCCATTGGATTTACAATACAGTTTGTCTTTTCAGTAGTTACATTTGGTAGATAAAATTGTCTGAAGAAATAAAATCACATCTATTTGCAATTAGAACCACAGGAGGACAAGAAAAAGTGGTAATGAGATTATTAGAAGCTAAAGCCAATGCCAATCAAATAACCATTCAATCAGTTTTACTTGTTGATGGACTCAAAGGATATGTTGTAATTGAGGCAATTAATCCAAGTGACGCATACATGGCAGTAGAAGGAGTTAGACATATTCGAGGTCAATTAAGAGGGGAATTAGAATTCAAAGATATCGAAGGATACTTAATCAAAAAATCAACAGTTTCACAATTAGCAGTAGATAACGTTATAGAAATTACAGGCGGTCCATTCAAGGGAATGAAAGCAACAATTACTAGAATTGATGTAGATAAAGAAGAAGCTACAGTAGTTTTATTGGATGCATCTTATCAATTACCAGTAACAGTTGATGCAAACTATCTAAAACTTTCGAGTGAGGCTTAGGAAGAATTAAATTTTCATTTTGAGTTGAATAAATAATGGGAGAACAAAAAATATCAGCACTTGTAACAGGAGGAGGAGCATCAGCAGGTCCACCATTAGGTCCAGCACTCGGTCCACTTGGAGTCAACATCATGGAAGTCATTAATTCAATAAATGAAAAGACCAAAGACTTTGAAGGAATGAAAGTTCCAGTAACAGTAATTGTTGATAGTGATACAAAAAAATATGAAATTGAAATTGGTATTCCATCTGCCGCAGCATTAATCATGAAAGAAGCAGGAATTCAAAAAGGTTCAGGCGCATCAGGTACTGAATGGGTAGGTGATATTACAATAGATTCAATTGTCAAAGTTGCAAAAACTAAACTTGACAAATCTTATGCTTCATCATTGAAATCAGTTGCAAAAACTATCATTGGTACATGTGTAGCATTAGGAGTTAAAATTGAAGGAAAAACACCTAAAGAAATCACTGCTGAAATCAATGAAGGTAAATGGGACGAAAAACTCCAATAAAAAATTAATTTTAAAATTATTTTTCTTTATCAAATAATATTTTATTAAAGAATTTTTAGAAAATTTCAATAATTAATCAATTAGATAAACAGGTTCTTTATCGGTTTTTTGTAATTCTACAAAGGTTTCAGTATTTTGAATTCCTTCAATTTTTCCAATTTTTTCAATCACTACACTGTGAAGTGCTTCCAAATTCTTGGCATATACTTTTATCACAATATCAAATCTACCAGTGATTTCAGATATGGATACAACTTCTTTTGTTTCCATGAATTTTTTATGAATTGATTCTTTAAACTTTGGATCTCTGTTAATGCCAACTAAGGCTTTGACTCCAATTCCTAATAGAGAGTCATCAATATCAATAGTGAATTTTTTGATTAGTTTTTTCTTCATTAATCTCTTAATTCGACTATAAAGCACCGAAGCGTTAATGTTCAGTTTTTTAGACAAAATAGGAACAGAGATAGATCCATCATTTGTTAATTCATAAAGTAATTTCATATCAAGTTCGTCGAATCGGTGCACTTCGATACAAAATCGTGGTTTTGATTTAATATATGTAGGCTTTAAGCAATTTTTTTATTAAATTTTTAGGTTATTTTTATAAAATATGTAATTTTTTAAAATAAACAATCTCCAAAATTTTCAGTCACTAAACGATTTTAAGTAGGCTTTCTCGAAATTGTTCATTATGATTACAGAGGCACAATTTGCGGAAATGGTAAAAGAGGCAAAAGCTGCAACAAAAGAGAGAAAATTCAAGCAATCAATAGAATTGATCGTTAATTTCAAAGATATTGATGTAAAAAAAGGATTTGCTCTCAATGAAGTAGTTCAACTTCCAAAAACTAGCTCACCTGCAACTGTTTGTGTCATGGCTACAGGAGATATGGGATTAAAGGCAAAAGATGCAAAAGCAGATTCTGTAATAGGTACTGAAGAATTAGATAAATTTGCAACTAATAAAAGAGAATCTAGAAAATTCATTAACAAATATGATTTCTTTTTGGCAGACACTCAAGTCATGCCACTTGTCGGTAAAACTTTAGGTCAACTTTTAGGCCCTAGAGGAAAAATGCCAACACCAGTTCCATTTAATGCACCAATTGATGCATTCTTATCAAGATTTAGATCATCAATCAAAGTTAGAACAAGAGCATCACTTTCTGTTGCATGTAAAATTGGAGATATGACAATGGATGATAATGATTTAGCAATTAATGCACATGCAGTTCTTAGTGCAATTGAAAAGAAATTACCGAACGGTGAAAAAAATGTAAAGAGAATTTTACTAAAAACTACAATGGGCAAACCAGTAAAACAAATACAAGAGGTTAGGAAGAAATATGCACGAAAATAGAACCACTTATCCTAAAAGAAAAGCTCAAATGTTTCAACAATTACAAGAGCTTCCAAAAAAATACAAAGTAATGGCAGTTATCAAAATGACGAAAGTTCGTTCAACACAAATTCTACCATTAAGAAAAACCCTCAAGGGTCAAGTAGAATTTGCATGTGTCAAAGATAAAGTTGCAATAAAAGCCATTGAACAATTAGACGTTCCAGGAATTAAAGATATGATTGGGGAATTAAAAGGACAAATCATGTTCATGTTTACAGACATGTCACCATTCAAGCTAAATGTTTTACTTTCAAAAAATAAAATTATGATGGCTGCAAGGGGTGGAGATATTGCAAGTATCGATATTTTAGTTCCTGCAAAAAATACAGGAATTGCTCCAGGACCAATGCTAACTGAATTCAAAGAAGCAGGAATTCCAACAAAAATTGATCAAGGAACAATTTGGATTGCAAAAGACAGTACGCCAGTAGAAGCAGGCGGGGTAATCAACGAAAAACTAGCAGCATTATTAGGTAAATTAGATATCAAACCAGTAGAAGCAGGAATTTCACTTTTCACAGCATTAGAAGACGGATTAAAGTATTCAGAATCTGAAATGGTAATTGATGTTGAGAAAATTAGAAATGAATTTGCACAAGCACATCAAGAAGCAATTTCTCTATCAATTGAGGCAGCATACATTACTGCTGAAAACGTTTCACAAATTCTTGCTAAGGCAGCACAATCTGCACGTTCAGTATCTGTTGAATCAGGATTCATGACTGATGAAACAAAAGAACAAATTTTACAAAAAGCAGATGCTCAAGCAAAAGGTGTTGCAGGTCAAGCAAAAGATTACACACCATCATAAACCAAATTTTTTAGATTGAAGAAAAATATTCAAACAATATTCAACCAGAACTTTATACAGTAGTTCAATTTACAAAATTTTGAGTCATATGGTAAAAATCAATAATGTTGATCTTGAAAAAGTTTCCAATACAATAGCAAGGGGGAAAGAAGACAAGAACACATTAAGAAAACCAGTCAAACTACAAGGCGAATGGAATTTAGATCCAAATTCAGAATTTCAATTTAAAACAGAACTTGCTTTTGAAAAGGGAAGTAAAGTAATAGAAATCGATTCACCATCATTTTTAGGTGGAGAAGGTAACAGATTAGGTCCAATGGGCTACTGTATTGCAGGAATTACATCTTGTTTTATCGGTACATTTGTAGGAATTGCTGCAAAACAAGGTGTGAAATTAACAAAATTGAATGTCGAAACACAATGTAACATCAATTTTGCAAAATCTTTTGATCTGTCTGATGAACCACTTACAGAAGGGATTAGTTTTCAAGTAGATGCTCAAAGTGAAAATGCAGATAATCAAAAACTACAAGAGATTTTAAAGATGGCAGAAGAACGATGTCCAGCCATGTATAGCATGGCTAACAAAATTGATGTTAGTGCAAATATTGTTTAGAGATTTTTAAGTTTCACGAACCCTCGGAAGGTTCCAATTATACCTCATTGCCAATAATCTAATTCCAGTAGCAGTAACAATTCCAATAATTGATGCTACTTGAATATCTCCAATAGTAGATAGAGCAATGTAAAAAATAACTATTCCAATAATGCTTGCTACTGCATAAACCTCTTTGACAAAAACAATTGGGATCTCTCGGACAAAGACATCACGTAATATTCCACCACCAATGGCAGTAATCATTCCTCCAAACAACATTGGAAGAAAATTCATTCCAACTATTTGGTATGCAATTGATGCACCAATAATTGAAAATACACCCAATCCAATTGCATCAAACACCAACCAAATGTTCATCTTCTTTTTCAAATATGAAAATAAAAAGAACATCACAATACCAGTAATTACAGTTAGACAAACATAGATTGGATCAGAAAAGGCTGTGGGGAATCTTCCAAACACAACATCACGAGTAATTCCACCTGCAACTCCCACAACAGTAGCTAAAACTATAATTCCAAAAATATCTGCTTTATGTGCAATTGCCTTGGATGCACCAGTTATTGCAAAAGCAACAGTTCCTAAATAATCTAAAATACTGATAAAACCATCTACAGGAAATGAGAAATCAACCAATCAATAAAAAGTGAACAACAGTGCTAATTAAGATTGATAAAAATAAAGATCAAAATTAAATTGAAAAAAGTAAAGTTTTCTAACCAAATAGTGAAGACAGACCTTCCATGGCTGCTTCTTCATTCTTAGGTTCTTCTTTCTTCTTTTCTTCTTTTGCTTCACCACCGGCTGGTGCATCTGCTGCTGGTGCTGCTGCGGCTGCAACTGCTACAGGTGCGGCTTTAACTGCATCATCAATATTTACATCGGCTAGTGCTGCGACTAGAGATTTAACTTGGGCTTCATTAACTTCAGCACCAGATGCTTTAACAACTGATGTAAGGTTTGCCTCGTTAACTTCTTTTTCTAGCTTGTGAAGAAGTAAAGCAGCGTAAACATATTCCATTGTACCAAGATTTTCTAAGGGCATAATATAAAACTATAGAGAAATTATGCCTAGAAATTTGAATTTCTAGTTTAGAATTTTCAGACTTCTACAAATAGAATAAAGAGTTCTTTTCAAATTTTGGTTTGTCAAAGTATTCATTCGGTGTTTTAAGACTCGTTTAGCTTCATCTCTTTCATTTCCTGGAGGCAATGACAAAACTGCATTGATAAATTCAGGAAGAGATTCACGAATCCAACCATCTAGCATTTCAAAAACTTTTGGTGGAATTAGATCGCATTTATCAGAATCAAGATCAATCACACCAGCATAATTTTCATGTTCAACTCTATACACTAAAGCCAATACAACATTATCAGGGGTAGGGTTTTCTAAAATTTCTCGTGAACGCTCACCTGTTTTTCCTTGTGCTAGTTTGTTTTTAAGACCAACAGGATTTACAATGACACCAGTAATTCCTACTTTTTTACCATCAACTCCAGTAATTGCACCAAAAATAAAATCATCATAATCTCCATTCTTTTTGGTAGAGAAAACATATGTCCCTTCTTTGAGTTCTGGTTTTCTCCCAAACATAAACAGACTAAATTGTATATCATATTTAATGTATCATTTATCGACAATTCTTAATATCGGGGAATTACAGTCACAGCATTGGATAAAAACCAGATTCTAAAGGAATTTTCAGCAGATCCTAACAAATACTATAATGTCAAATTATTTCAAGAACAAGGATTTGTTCGAAAGTCATGTTCTAAGTGTGGCAGATTCTTTTGGACTTTAGATGCAGGACGAGAGTTATGTCCGGATGATGGAATTGATACTTATTCATTTATCGGAGAGCCACCAACAACAAAACGGTTTGATTACACCCAAGCTTGGCAACAAGTTGAAGAATTCTTTGTAAAAAATAATCACACATCAGTTAGCAGATATCCTGTTGTATGTAGATGGCGAGATGACTTGTACTTTACAATTGCATCAATAGTTGACTTTCAAAGAGTAATGGGTTCAAAGGTTGTCTTTGAATTTCCTGCAAACCCACTCATAGTCCCACAGACTTGTTTGAGATTCAAAGATTTAGAAAATGTAGGAGTAACAGGTAGACATTTTTCAAGTTTCTGTATGATTGGACAACATAGTGTTCCAGATAATCAAGGATATTGGAAAGACGAATGTGTTGATTTGGATTACAGATTATTGACTGATCAGTTTGGAATTAAAAAAGAAGAAGTGGTTTTTGTTGAAGATGTATGGGCAGGCGGCGGTTCATTTGGTCCATCATTAGAATACTTTGTGAGAGGATTAGAACTTGGAAATGCAGTTTTTACAGAATTCCAAGGAGAATTAGGACAGCACACTACACTTGATCAGAGGGTAATTGACATGGGTGCAGGCCTTGAACGATTTGCATGGATTACCATGGGAACTCCAACTGCATACGACTGTTGTTTTGGCCCAGTAAATGAGAAATTATTTAATACAATTGGAATTGACTCAGATTCAGAAATTTTAAGAAAATACTTTACAGAAATTGCAAAGGCACTTGATAACTTTGAAGATCTTAATGATGTTAGACGTCATGCAATCAAAACTGCAAAAGTAACTGATGACCAACTAAACAAGATGATCACTCCGCTAGAAGGAATGTATCTCATTGCAGATCATTTACGAACTTTGATTTTTGCAATTACTGATGGGGCACTTCCAAGTAATGTTGGTGGAGGATATAATCTAAGAATGATGTTAAGAAGAATTAATGCAACAGTTAGCAAGCTCAATCTCAAGCTAGACATTGATGATTTGATTGACTCACATATTGATTATCTCAAAGATACCTATCCAGAACTAAATGAGAAGAGAGAAGATGTAAAGAAAATTCTCAAGATAGAATCTTCAAGATATGAAGAGTCAAAGGTACACATGAAGAAAAAGGCCGATAAAATTCGTGAGAAAGGAGTGCCAACAGTAGATGAACTCATTACATTTTACGAATCAGATGGAATCACTCCCGAATACCTAAAGGAAGTGGATGCAATTTCTGAAATCCCATCATCATTTTACTCCAAGTTATCTGATTTGCATCAATCTGAAAAGAAAAAGGGAGTTACAGAACTACCACTAGAGCAACTACCAGAAACTGAAACTTTGTTTTACAAAGATGACCCAATGGAATTTGAAGCCAAAATTCTCAAAGTATTTGATGACCAAGTAGTACTTGATAGAACGTCATTTTATGCTAGAGGCGGAGGACAAGAGCCAGACCACGGAAGTATCGCAGGGTTTGATGTGATTGATGTGAATAAACATGCAGACATTATAGTTCACAAACTTGAAGGCGGAGTACCAACAGAAGGAGAAACTGTTCAATGTAAAGTGGACATAACAAGACGTTCTAACATAACAAAGAACCATACCAGTACTCACATTATCAATACATCAGCTCGAAGTGTTTTGGGTTCATGGGTTTGGCAACATTCAGCATTCAAAGAAGATGATCATGCAAGATTAGACATTACACATCACTCATCACTTAGTGATGAACAAGTAAAACAAATTGAAGATGCTGCAAATAAGATGGTAAAAAACAACTACCCTGTAACTATTGAATATTTTGACAGAGGAACTGCAGAACAAAAGTATGGATTTAGAATTTACCAAGGAGGGGTCGTTCCAGTTAAATCAGTTAGAATTGTTTCAATTGAGGATAAGGATATTGAAGCTTGTGGGGGAACTCATGTCAAGAAAACTGGAGATATTGAATTAATCAAAATTACAAAGACTAAAAGAATTCAAGACGGAGTAGTTCGTTTAGAGTTTGTATCAGGACCAAATGCATTTGATTATGTTAAACAACAAGAAGAGGAATCCGAAAGAAAAGAAGAAGAAGCAGTTGCAAAAGAGCAACTAGAAAAACAGAGAGATAAAAATAAACAAAATGCAAGAGAAAAGATTCCAGTGCTTTTAGAAAAGATTCTTTCAGGGGAATCAGTAGAATCAGATGGAATTAACACTAAAGACAAACTCTGTTTTACCGCAAGTGAAAATTATGATGATTATTTTCACCAGAACTTTGGCAAAAAGTTAGTGGCAAAAGATGACAAAGCAGCATTTTGTGGAATTTTTGAGGCAGGTCCAACTGTACGTGTAATGGTATTTGCAGGAGAACATTCAGGCATAAATGCAGGGCAAATTGCCAAGGAAATAGCCTCAATTTTGGGAGGTTCAGGTGGTGGAGATACCAAATTTGCTCAAGGGGGAGGAAAAGACACATCTAAAAAAGACGAGGCAATAACTAAAGCAAAATCAATGATTTTAGGATGAAGAATTATGGAAATTAATTGGAACGAAATTGAAAATAAATGGCGAAGTAAATGGAACGAGTCTAAAGACTTTGAAACGGATCCAAATGATAAACCAAAAAAATTTATCACAGTAGCTTATCCATATCCAAACTCACCACAACATATTGGACATGGAAGAACATACACACTAGCTGATGTTCATTCAAGATTTTATCGAATGAAGGGATACAATGTATTGTTTCCAATGGGGTTCCACTATACTGGAACACCAGTTTTAGGAATGGCAAAAAGAATTCAAGCTGGAGAAAAAGAAATTCTAGACGGGTTGAGAAATGTGTACCACGTACCAGAAGAAGATATCAAGACATTTGTTGAGCCAATTAAAATTGCAGATTATTTCCATGAAGAAATTAAATCAGGAATGATTGAGATGGGTTACTCTATTGATTGGAGAAGAGAATTTACAACAATAGTTCCAGGTTATCAAAAATTTATTGAGTGGCAAATAACAACACTCAAAGAAAATAATAAAATCATTCAAGGAAGTCATCCAGTTGGATGGTGTCCAGTTGATCAAAACCCAGTATCTCAACATGATACAATGGGAGATGTAGAGCCAAAGATTGATGACAAGAATTTCCTAATCAAATTTGTATTAGATGAGTTTATTTTTCCAGTAACAACACTGCGACCTGAAACAATTTTTGGAATTACAAACTTGTGGGTTAATCCAAACACTATGTACAAAAAAGTTTCAGTAGATAATGAAACATGGATTGTTTCAGAAGCTTGTGCAAAGAAAATTAAATTCTTTGAAAAAGAGGTTTCAATAATTGGGGATATTCCAGGAGACCAAATCATTGGAAAGTATGCCAAAAATCATGATGGACGAGAAATCCCAATATTCCCAGCTGAGTTTGTAGAGCCTAGTATGGGTACAGGTTTGGTAATGTCAGTACCTGCACATGCTCCAAAAGACTACCAGGCATTAATGGATTTGAAGGCCAGTAATCATGAATTAGCCTCAAAAATTGAGCCTATTCCAATTATAGTAACTGAAGGATATGGAAAATATCCTGCAAAAGAAATTTGTGAAAAGTTAGGAGTCAATAACCAATCAGATGAAAAATTAGAAGAAGCAACAAAAGAGTTGTATCTCAAAGAATTCACAGATGGAAAATTAAATGAAAAATGTGATAAATTCAACAATGAGAAAGTACAGTTTGGACGAGAAAAAATTAGAGTATGGTTAGAAGAAAATAATCACTTAGAAAAATTTCCAATTCTTGAGAATGCTCCAGTGCAATGTAGATGTGGTGCAGAATGTGTTGTAAAAATATTGAACAATCAATGGTTTTTGAATTATGGTGATGAAGAATGGAAAGAACTAGCTCGTAATTGTTTTGATGAGATGAATGTTCTACCAAATAATATCAGAACTGAATTCAAGGAAGTTATAGATTGGTTGCATGAGCGAGCTTGTGCAAGACAGCAAGGGTTAGGAACCAAACTTCCATGGGATCATGATTGGATTGTAGAATCATTATCAGATAGTGTGATTTACATGGCATATTATACAATTTCACGATTTGTAAATGATGGAACTGTAACTCCAGATAATTTAACTCGAGAATTTTTTGATTATATTTTGTTAGATAAAGGAGATGTGAAACTAGCTGTTAGTACATCAAAACTTTCTGAAGATATCATAGAAATGATGAAAAAAGAATTCAATTATTTCTATCCAGTTGATTCACGACATTCAGGACGTGATCTTGTTCAAAATCACTTGTCGTTTTTTGTATTGAATCATGTTGCAATCTTTGAGAAAAAATTGTGGCCACAAGAGATTGTTGTCAATGGCAGTGTAATGATGGATGGGGCAAAAATGTCAAAAAGTATGGGAAACATTATCCCACTACGAACTGCAATCAGAGAACATGGTGCAGACCCAATTAGATTGGCAATCATTTCATCAGCAGAACTACTCCAAGACGCTGATTTTAACATGGAATCAGTCTCAGGCATTCAGAGTAAATTAGAATCACTACTAGAAGAATGCAGTACAGTCAAAGTAGAAAAAATTGGGGATTTAGAGACGGAAGATAGATGGATTTTGTCTAAAACTCAGGGTATGATATCACAAGTTACTGAAGCAATTGAAAAAATGAGGTTACGAGAGGCACTTCATGATATACTATTTTCATTTGAGTCTGACTTGAGTTGGTATCACAAAAGAGTTGAGGCTAAAAATAGAGAAAACATTTCAGGAATATTACACCAAATAATATCTACAAGAGTTGCAATGTTATCTCCATTTGCACCACACATATCTGAAGAAATGTGGGAAAGATTAGGGTATTCAGGGCTTGCATCAAAATCAGCATGGCCAAAATTCTCAAAAGAAAATGTAGATCCCACATCAATTCAATCCGAAGAACTACTCAAAGGAACCATTGATGACATTGCAAACATTATCAAAGTAACTAAGATGACCCCACAAAAAATTACAATTTACACGTCTGATTCCTTCAAATCTAAAGTATATCATGCCATTTTAGAAAAAGTAATGTCTGGAAATACAAACATGGGGATTGTAATGAAGGATTTGATTAGTAATCCTGAAACAACAGATGTTAAGAAAATGCCAGACTTTGTACAAAAGACAATCAAAGATATTTTGTCTGAACCAACTGAAATCAGACAGATGAAATTAGAATCAAAAGAGTTTAATGAAAAATCTTTCTTGACAAAGGAATTGCTTCAACTAGGAAAAGAAAACTTTGGAGTAGACATTACAGTTTATTCTGAATCAGATGAAGACATCTACAATCCTAAAGGAAAGGCAAGACATGCAAGACCATTCAAACCTGCAATCTTAATTGAATAAAATTTTTTAGTTATAAATCAAATTTTTTTTTAGTCAAGATTGATCAATCGATCAAAAATTAATTTTAACTCAGGTTGCTAAATTAATATTATTAGTTACAACATATGGAAAAACAAATAGAAGAAAACATAGTTCAAGAAAAACCAATTCAAGACAGATTAAGACAAGCAAGTTGTATCACAGTAGAGTCAGCTCTGAGAAATAAAGTAAATTTGAATATCGCCTGGTATGATGTTCATGGAGAACAACAAAATCAGAAATACTCTATTTCAGCAGGGTCCATCATAGAATTTTAGAAAAATTTTCAATTTTTCTTTTTTATTTAATTGAATGTTTAAATGCCCAAAAATGGATGACCGATAATTCCATTTGCAACTAACACCATGAAAGATACTGCAATTGCACCGGCAGTTAAAATTCCTGCTAAGACCAAACCATCTCGTTTATCCATCACAATTGTCCCACAAAAATTCTAAACTTAAGCGTATACATTCAGAACAAAATTTCTCATATGTTTAGAAATTATTCTCAAAAACTACTTCATTCAAGGGTAATTGTCCACCACGTTCTCCAGCAGGTTCCAAAGATTTACCAACTACAATCATTAATACAATAAGATGATCTTCAGGCAGTTTGATTATCTCTGCCAATTCATCATATTCAAAACCTACCATCGGACAAGAATCTAGTCCCATCTGTCGAGCTGCTAACATTATGGTTTGGCCTGCAAATCCACAAGAACGGATTGCTTCATCTCGACGGTTCTGTGGACTATCTGCATATTTTTTAGCTAATGAATTTTTTACAAGTTCTTGTTTTTCTAAAGTATTATTTTTCCAATAACGTAATGGTTCTTCCTTCCAAGCATTCATGTTCCCACAAAGAACAATTACCAAGGAACCATCTTTAGGCTGTGCTTGATTTCGGGCAGATTTAGAAATTTTATCTTTTATGTCTTGATCAGTAACTGTTACAAATCTCCAGTTTTGTTGATTATAACTAGTTGGAGACAAAATTACATATTCCATTAAAGATTTGACATCTTCAGAACTCATCTTATATGAGCTGTCAAATTTCTTAATAGCTCGTCTAGTCGATATTGCCTCAAAAGTATCCATAATACAACGCAGAATTATATCAAAATAAATGAAACGAAAAGGCAAATGTGAGCTTAAGATCAGCCCTTTAAAGGTCCGATGACAGCTCAACGCTTAAGAACAGAAACGGGTGTTTTCTGATGACAGCGATTTATCTTAAGATCTGAAACGAATTGTTATCAGACGACAGATGGCCTTTTCTTAACTATGAATAAGGGATTTTCCTATTTAACAGATACTACTCTTCTCGTTGCTGAAAACTACTAACCAGATAGTGTATTTATTAGGAGAAGCAAATTCGCAGATTGTCTTGAAAATAGCAGTTATGGGAATGGGAGTTGCAGGGTCATATCTTATGGCCAGACTAAAAGATTCTGAACATGACGTAACTGGATATGAACGAAATGTAGAAGAAAGACATGACTCAATTTGCGCATGGGGAACAATCAAACCAGTATTACGAGAATTTTGCAAGAAGACTGGCAGAAATTTTGATGATTTTCTAATTCATGATGGTAAAAATATGCATGTTAAGATGAATGATGATATCAAATTCGATATTGGATTACACGGAATGTGTACATACGATAAACTAGCATTAATCAAAGATTTCATTAAAGATTCAAAAATTATTTACGGTAAAGCTCCAAAACTTGAAGAATTAGAAAAAGAGTATGACATGATAGTGGATTGTACTGGTTTTAACAGAGTATACTTACCAAAAATGGAAGAAGATTTCTTTTTGCCAACTTATGAATACAAAGTTGAATATGAAAATGGTCTTCCTTATGATGATTTTTACATTGAACCATTTCCTGGCATGTCAGGATATTTCTGGTATTTCCCATTAGGTGAAAAATGGGCACATATTGGTGCTGGTGATTATAACAAAAACCATATCAAAGCAACTGATGCATTTCTAAAAAAACATGGAGGCAAAGTTCTCCAAACTAAAGGACGTCCAATTAGATTGGCAACTCCAAATAAGTGTAAACCATTTTACAAAGGCAAAGTAGTTGGAGTCGGAGAATCAATTGGTACAGTGTATGCATTGTTAGGGGAAGGAATTATCCCAAGTATGCAATGTGTAGATATCTTTGTTGAAAATATGAATGACTTTGAATCATATGAAAAAGCAGTCGATAAACATTACAAAATTTACAGCAAAGTGTTTAATTTTGTTCGGGCAAAAATTCACAAAGACTTTAGTTTCCTCAAAGCACTTCCAGACTTTATCTCAATTTTCCTATACATGAAAAGAAATGAAGACAGATTTGGGATGGATATTAAAATTTCAGATTTGATGAAAGTTGCTAAAGCCTAACTAAAACTAACTGAACCAAACACTTCACGATTTGTTCTGTTTGATGCCATGTTATAATCATAAATTATTTTAGAATATTCCTTTAGTTCATCTTTCATTTGATCTAAATTTTCTGCCAAATAAAATCCAGGACAATCTCCTGTAAATTGATATGTTGCATGTACACGTGCAATTCCTTTTTCATTTTCAAGCCATGTAGAAAATGGATACAAATAGCATACACCAGGTCTATCAGGATGCATGCTACAGCCACCTTCATCATCTAAGAACCTACATGAGATATGAGTTCCATCATCAGATGCAGTTTCATCTGTTTTTCTTTTGAGATTGATAGTAGTCATGGTAGTCATTTGTCCCGATGGTCCCGGTTCCCTATACGTTATAGTTAGTGTTTCATTTTTTATGAAATCAGATGTTTTTTGATATTTTAATCCCTTACCTATCGTAATCAAATCATCAGAAGTTAGAGGTAATCGTCCTTGTCTGTCACAACAATTGTGACAATCAGGCCAAAAGCATTTCCATAAAATATATTTTTTTTCAGAATTAAGAAAAGGTACATGAAACACTACGTCTTTGACTTTGACTGGATAATCAGATACATCAGAGATTTTTCCTAGAATAAATTTACGTATGATTGGATCTACAGTCCAATCTTTTTCCAACAGGTTTAGAGATTCTTCAATTTCGTTTTGAGACAACTATCAAGTTATAACATCAAAGACAGTTATTATTAATGTTGAGTGAAAAAGGCAAATATGCATCAGCTACTGAAAATAGAAGATTTGTATGGACAGAGATTATTTGGCCATTAATTTTGGAAATTAATGATGTGGTATTTACATTAAAACAATTTCAAAACAAAAGACAAAAAGTATGTGAAGAAAAAAATATTTCAATAAGCGTCCCTTCAAGAGGATTAGCATCATTACTACAAAAAGGAATTATACTAAAAGAAAAAAATATCTATTCTATTCATTACAAATTAATCCCATATATGAGATTAAGAGCAACATGCGATTATGCAATTGCAATCCACGAAGTCAGAATAAAGTAATACGGCAAATCATTATATTCTAAAACACCAGAATTGGTTTTGGTAGCCCGATAGTCTAGCGGTCAAGGATTCTGCCCTCTGGATCTCAAGAGTGGATAGGCGGGGACGGCAGTTCGAATCTGCCTCGGGCTACTGTAAAAATTTTCTTGTAAAAATTCTATCGGGATGCTTGTGCTATTCTTTCTAACTCATTTTTCTTCTTGACAGAAGGAGCAGAAGAATCATTGTTTGCAGCAAGCATTAGTTGTTCAGCCATATGTTCTTCAATAGGTTTTGGATTTGAGAATGTTGCTTCTTTGATAGCATCAGAGATAAATTTCAAAGCCAAGTCAACTCTTCTAATTGGAGCAACATCAACTGATACATGGTAAACAGTACCACCATAAACAATTCTAGTTGTATCCTCATTTGGTGCAGAAAACTCTACTGCTCTTACTAATACCTCAACAGGGTTTTGACCAGTCTTTAAGGAAATAATATCAAATGCTGTTTTTACGGTGTTGAGGACTTTGGTTTTCTTACCAGTCATTCTACCTGTATTTTTTGCATATTTTTTACCAAAATGCATTGTTTTATTCATTAATCTCTCAACAATGTTAACATCAGCTTTGTTGAATCGTTTAAGGGCTGAACGACCATAAGTGTATGGTAAAACTTGTTTTCTCAAAGAAATTGCAGTTTTTAATCCAGGATCTTTTACTTCAATATCAGATAAATCCCATTTTCTAAATAGTAGTAAGTTTTTAGTTTCAGCCATTTCTCTATCTCCTTGGTTTCTCCTTCTTTCCAATTACTAATTCATGAAGTGATGTACCATTAACTTTGAAAACTTTGAATCTAACTCCAGGAATATCTCCCATTGCACCACCTTGTGTTGCACCCATTCCTTGAATGTGAACCTCATCGTGTTCATCAATAAAGTTCATGGCACCATCTCGTGGCAAAAATGCAGTGACTGTTTTACCATTTTTAATTAATTGAACTCTAACACATTTTCTGATTGCAGAGTTTGGTTGTTTTGCTGCAATACCTACTTTTTCTAAAACAATACCTCTTGCCTGCGGAGCACCTCCAAGAGGATCAGCTTTTTTATCAATTCCAAGCTCTCTTCTTTTGTAGGTAGAGATTGCCCATCTTTGTTTTTTCTTTTTAGTGGTTAATACTCTACCAGCAAATAATCCAAGAGGTGATTTTCTCAATTTCTATATCTCCATTTGCACCCTTTCAGGACTATTAATCAAAACACTACTAATGTCAAAATATCTTTTTGCAAGAAGTCTTGCTTTCTCAGCATTTCTTCCTTCTCTACCAACAACAATTCCCTTCTTTCTTGGGTCTACCAAGACAATTGCTTGTTTAGAACCATCTAAACGAGTATTAAGTTTAACTTCAGAAATAAATTTTGGATTAAGTAAACTTGCAATAAATTTAGCAGGATCTTCATTAAATTCTACTAATTCAACATTTCTTTTAATAATATTTTGTAATGATTTGATATGCATTCCACCCTTGCCAATTGCAAGACCCATCTTACCATTATTAACAACAAAAATTACTCTATCTTGTTTTTCATCATCTATACAATCACGTGCAGTAGCACCAGTAACATTTTGGAACAATGACATCATACGCATTTGATCGGTTGAAAGTTTAATTGATTGTGTCATAAGATGTCCTATTTATCTCCAACAAAAAATGTCTCATTTAAATCTACATTCAAAATAATACAACTATTCATTTTTTTTCTCAGCTTCCATGTCTTTTAAAATTGATTTGATGTTTGCATCATCTATTGATGTAAATGAAATTGTTGAAATTCTGAATTGTAAGCCACATAATCTTCCTAATGCGACTGAAGTTCCTTGAAAGTTTACTAACGGTATTTTTTCTTTTTTTGCATCTGACTCAATTTTCTCAATCATTTCTTTTTTTACAGATTGAGTTAACACGATTAGCTTGGAATTTTTAACAGAGTTCAAAACTTGCCTAGTACCCATTGTTAATTTTTCCTCTTTGAGGGCATCCTTTAATGATTTTTCAAGTATCTTACTCATTTTTCCTTAAGTCGATCGTCTCTGTAGGGCTTTATAGGTTTATTGAAGATTTAAACATAAAGAAGTATGAAAAAGCCAAACAAGTAAACATCAATCAGATAGAAAATGATTTGTTAAATATTTAGGATTCTTCTTTTGGTAAGGAAATTAACAAAATGTTATCTCCACGTAATAAAATTTTTCCAACTTTTTCAGTTTTCCCATCAGCTGTTTCTTCTGTATCCTCTAATGTTAAGTTCATGTGAATATCAAAGTCTTTGAGAATTCCAGTAACAGTATGAGTATTTCTTAATCGAAGTAGAACTTTTTTGTTCTTGTTTTTCATCATTAATGTAGAAATTTCGTCAGCCATGATAATTACCTTAATTCACATTTACTCCTTTTTCTTTTTACTTACTTGCATGTAGAGGTCAACAGTACCACTTCCAATTGGAATGTTACTTCCGACAATTACATTTTCAGTAATTCCTTTGAGTTGTTCAACTTCTCCTCCAAGTGCAGCATGCGCAATTGTTGGAACAGTAATTTCAAATGCAGCTCTTGCAAGTACACTATCTTTAGTTCCTGCAATGCCATGTCGACCGATTTGTTGCATGTATCCACGTGAACACATTAAATCAGATACTAACATAATGTATCTATTATCAACTTCTAATCCTTGATCGCCTAGAGTATGATTAAGTTCATCAATCAATGCATTTCTTGCAGCTTCAATTCCTAAAGTTCCTGCAATTTCAAATACATTGTTTGTTCTGACATTTTTGTTATCAATTCCTTTGACTTCAAGCACTCTAGCAATATTAGAACCAGTTGTTTGAATGACCCATTCGTCATCTTTTTGAACAAGGGTAACTCGTTCAATATCTGGAACTCCTTTTACAGTAGTGTTTAGAACTTTATTTCTTATTGCAATAACTGTTGCAGTATCAGACTCCTCAACAAGGTTTAGAGTAATTAATGAATCAACAACTTCCATCTTGAATTTTTTGTTAGATGATAATGCAGCTTCAACTTCAGATATTGAACAGCCTCTTTCTCGTAATCTGTTTTCACTTAAAATTAATTTGATTTGAGTAGAATAATCAGTTTCACTGTCAGCAAGTAATGCACTAACTTTAGTTTGTAAAACATTTCTTGCAACCTCAATTGCTTTTTCTCGAGATTTCTTTGATTCGTTATCAAGATAGATATCCATAGTTGGAGTTACTGGTTTCTTTCTTGCGTCTACTAATTCAATTAATCTTGGTAAACCTAATGTGACGTTTCTTTCTTTAATTCCTGCAAAGTGGAATGTTCTCAAAGTCATCTGAGTACCAGGTTCACCAATGGATTGTGCAGTGACAATTCCCACAGCAGCACCCGGTTCTACTTTGGCTTTATTGTATAGAGATAATCCTTTCTTACATACAGCCTCAACACCAACCTTACTTAATCCAGATTTATGTAACGCATCAAATACATTCTTTGTTAATCTTGGATTGAATGTTTTGGTATACTTTTTAGTCAAAGTTTCAATTTCTTCTTTGGTAGCTTTCTTTCCAGAGTCAGTAATGGTTTGAGATTCAGTTAGTCTGACAGTGTTGAATGCTTCACCATGATCACTTTTTTGTACATCGATTCCATCTTCACCATAAAGGAATTGGACAATATGTCCATGTGGATCTCTTACTGTTCCATCATATTCTAATCTAATGTGTTCTAATGCGTTGATCAATCTACGTTGCATGTAACCACTTTGTTGTGTTCTAACTGCAGTATCTACTAGTCCTTCACGACCACCCATTGCATGGAAAAAGAATTCTAGTGCGGTAAGACCTGTTCTATAATTTGATTTTACAAATCCATGAGCATCAGGATTTGTATCATTTTCTTTATAATGTGTTAAAGCACGATTGTTATAGCCATCATTCATTCTATTTCCTCTTCTTGATTGTTGACCTAAAGCACCTGCCATCTGACCTACGTTTAATGATGAACCTCTGGCACCAGTTGTTGCCATAATTTTTCCAGCATTAGAATCATCAAGTGAGTCATTTGCAGTTGAGCCAGCTTTGTCTCTTGCTTTTCCTAATTCATTAACAATGTATGCCTCTAAAGCTTCTTCTGCTTTCATACCTCTTGTAAGTTTGAGAGTTCCTTTTTCATATTGATCAGTCAAGTCAGATACAACATCATAAGTATCCTGAATATCATCAAGGATTTGTTGTACATTCTTTTCTGGAACTTCAAGATCACCATAACCATAACTAAATCCATAGTGTGTGATGAATTGTTTTACCATAATTAGAATAGAGTTTAAGAAATTCTTGCCAATTTCATTTCCATAATCTTTTGCAATTCTGTGCAAAACACTTTCTGGTTCTTCTGCACCAATTGAAGTTTTATCAATTACACCACTAATCAATTCACCATTTTTAATTACAACATCTTTTGGTTTTCCACCAGTTCCTTTTGACCACTTTGATGTAAGAACATAACTGAAGTCTTTTGGAAGGAACAAAGAGAAGAGTTGTTTACCAGTGTATGCTGGTTTTCCATCTTTAGTTTTAGATCCAGGTGTTGGTAATTTGTCAATATAACCACCAAGCATTGCAAGATTTGAAAATTCTTGAACAGTTAGTGTTGTATCATCTTTAGTTAGAAGATATGCACCAGTTACAAAGTCTCTTAGGGCTCCAATAATTGGACCACCATATCTTGGAGAGATTAATTGATCTTGAACTCTCATTAGCAAGATAGCTTCTGCTCTTGCTTCTTCACTTTGAGGAACGTGAAGATTCATCTCATCACCATCAAAGTCTGCATTGTATGGAGGACATACGGATGGATGTAATCTGAATGTCTTTCCTGGAAGTACTCTAACATAGTGAGCCATGATGGACATCTGGTGAAGTGAAGGTTGTCGGTTAAACATCACAATGTCACCATCAGCAAGATGTCTTTCTACTAAATATCCAATTTCAAGTGTTTCAGCGATTGTAGAACGATCTTCTACAAAGTCTAATCTAATTTTAACACCGTCTGGTCTAACAATATAATTTACACCTGGGAATTTTTCAGGCCCATTAATTACTAATTTTCTCATTCTCTCAATATTCCACTCTGTAACAATTTCAGGGATTGTCAATTTCATGGCAACTGCTTCTGGGACACCAACTTCAGACAAATCCAAGTTAGGATCAGGTGAAATTACAGTTCTACTTGAAAAGTCAACTCTTTTTCCAGATAATGAACCTCTGAATCTACCTTCTTTTCCTTTGAGTCTTTGAGTTAATGTTTTTAGAGGACGTCCAGAACGATGATGAGCTTGTGGAATTCCAGATACTTCATTATCAAAATATGTTGTTGTGTGATATTGTAATAGGTCAACCAAATCTTGAACAATTAATGGGGGAGTTCCAGCATCCTTACTTTCTTTCAGTCTTTGATTTACTCTGATAATATCCACCATTTTGTGTGTCAAGTCATCTTCAGAACGAATTCCAGTTTCTAAAATAATTGATGGTCTAACAGTTACTGGTGGAACAGGGAATGCTTGTAGAATAAACCATTCTGGTCTTGCAGTAATAGGATCATAAGACAGGAGTGCCAAGTCTTCATCAAGAATTTGTGAAAATCTTTCTCTAATTGTAATTGGAAGTAATCTATGTTCTCCAATTTCTGTTTTTTCTACAAAGATTGTTGGTTTTGTAAAGATTAATTCATACTGTGTTTTTCCACAGTGAGGACATTCTTTTGCTTTTTTTGCTTTATCAATAATTTGTTCAGGAATACGTTTTTGAGAAATTGTGGTATATGCTGCTTTTTTATCTTTAATGTTTTTAAATGCCTGTAAGTCTTCTTGAGGGACTTTTAGTCTTGCACAAGAACGACATGTGGATTGTAATAATTTGTAAATATTATCAATAAATGCAATGTGTAAAATTGGTTCTGCAAGTTCTAAATGTCCAAAATGTCCAGGACATCTTGCTGCAGTATTTCCACATGTCAAACATTTTTGTCCAGGTTCAAGAGTTCCTAGTCTTCCATCCATCAAACCCCCTTGAACAGGCATTCCATCTTCATCATAAGTTTCAGGAGCAGTAATTTCTGCAACAGAATACTTTCTGATTTCAGTTGGAGACCATACAGAAAAACGAATTCCATCAATTGCTTTGATTGCTTGAATAGACATCTTACAGTTTCTCCTTTATGAGCAATCGAGGTGCAACGTTTAGACTTTGCATTTCTTGTAACAATAATTTGAATGCGTAAGCTACTGAAACTGAAGAAACCTTGGCTTTATCACCACAAACTCTGCAGACATATTTTCGTTGTTTAACATCATGATATGCTACAAGACCACATCTTTCACATACAAAAACATCAGATTTATCAGATTCATCAAGTAATCTATCTTTTAAAATCATTGAAGCACCATAAGCAATCAAACAATCTCTCTCCATTTCTCCAAATCTCAAACCACCACCTCTTGCTCTTCCTTCTGTTGGTTGTTTAGTTAACATCTGAACTTGTCCACGTGCTCTTGCATGAATTTTATCGGCTACCATATGGTGAAGTTTTTGATAGTATACTACACCAATAAAGACCTCAACCGGAAATGCTTTCCCAGTTCTTCCGTCATACATTATTTCTTTACCAGAATATTTGAAATTATGTGCATCCATTACTTCTTTAACTTCATCCATTTTTTCCCCAACAAATGCAGAACCATCAAATCTTTTTCCACGTAATGATGCAGACTTTCCACAAATAGATTCCATCATCATTCCAACAGTCATTCTTGAAGGGAATGCATGAGGATTAATCAAAACGTCAGGAGACATTCCTTCTGCAGTATATGGCAAATCTTCGGCTTTTGCTAAAATTCCAAGTATACCTTTCTGTCCGTGCCTTGATGCAAATTTATCACCAATTTCAGGAATTCTCATATCTCTTGCTCTAATCTTATACATTTTTCCACCTTCATTTGATTGAGTCATGACAACAGTATCTACAACTCCAGTTTCAGAGGGTCTAACACCAATTGATGTATCTCTTCTATAAGGACCAGTTGATTCGAATTCTCTATATTCTTCCATAAATCTTGGAGGACTAGTTTTGCCAATTAAAATATCTCCACCTTTTACTGGGGATTCTGCTGCAACAACACCATCTTCTTCAAGTAATCTATATGCACGCTCTCCTTTGTAACCCCTGATATTATCTTCAGCGTTTGGAATCTCAAAGTCATCACGCATTCCACCAGGATATTGTTTTGCTTCAGCATCATAAATTCTAAAGAAGAATGTTCTTCCCAATCCTCTATCTACTGATGCTTTACTAAGTACAATTGCATCTTCGATATTATAACCATCAAACGGTAACACTGCAACAACACAATTCTGACCAGCTGGTCTATCTTCCAAGCCCAAAAGTTTCATTGCTTTTGTGTTGACTGCTGGAACTTGAGGATATAGCATAAAGTGTTGTCTAACATAGGTACTAGTATTCATCATAGGGGTTGAGAATCCTAAACTTTGTTTTGCCATTGCAGATTCGTATGTATTTCTTGGAGACTGATTATGTTCAGGATACGGAATGATAGAAGCTCCTGCACCTAAAATTGCAGGTGGAAAAACTTCCAAGTGAGTATGATTCTTTGTATCTTTATCATCTAATGTAACATAACAATTTTCTTCTTCGTTTGCATCAATCATTTCTAAAACACCCATTCTCAAAAGATCAGTCCATGAAACTAATTTTTTGGAAATTTTATCTAATAATTCTTGAGTAAGAAGTGGTTTGTTATCTTTGATAATTATTAGTGGTCGCAAAACTCGTCCAGCATTACAATTAACGTATAGCCTTCTAGTTGAACCTTCAATATCAGATTTATGGAAAGACACTCCAACATGAGGATGAATTTTAGAATCTCGTCTAAGTTCTCTTAATGATTCAGCTAATTCTTCACCAATTTTGTAATATCCAATTAAACGTCCATCAACAAAAATTCTAGTTCCATCTTTCTTCAAATCTTCTTTTGCATCAAAGAAATGCACAGTTCCAAGATCAAAGAGTTTTTCCACAATTTCTTCAGAGGGTACATTTACAGATATGATTCCAGAAAGAGCCAAGTTTTTGACTAGACCACAATTTGATCCCTCAGGGGTTTCACTTGGACAAATTCTTCCAAAGTGTGTTGCGTGTAAATCTCTTGCTTCAAAGTTTGGTTGAGTTCGACTAAGTGGGGATTGAATTCTTCTAAGATGACTAATTGTTGAAAGGTAATTTGTTCTATCAAGTAATTGAGTAACACCAACACGACCTCGTCCCCAATTTCCTGTAGCGATTGCATTGTTTAATTTATCAGTAATAATTCCCGGACGGATAGCAGCAGCTACTGCATTAATTCCACGTTTTTGTCCCGATCTTTCTAATTGATATTTCATATCTCTAACAAGATTTCTAAATGCAGTTCTAAACAGATCTGCTAACATTTGTCCTGCAAATTTGATTACTTTGTTTCCATAGTGATCTTTATCATCAGGCTTAATCCAACCAAGTTTTAATTCTAATAATTTACAAGCAGCTTCTCCCAAAAATTGAGCTTTTTCTTTTCTGTTTTCAGGATGTTTTCCTAAGTGAGGTAACAGTCCCCAATCAAGTAAAGTCTCAGCACGTTTAATCTGAAATTCTTCTAACATTCCAGGTGCAATTCTTTTACTGATGTAAACAATAGCATCTTTTGCAGTTGGAACGTCACCTGCTTTTTCAAAAGAGCCTTCTAATTGATCTTGAAGTTCATCAACAAGTGAAACTGCTGCTGCAATTTCTCTATCAGATTCTAATCCAAGTGCTCTCATCAAAGTGACAACAGGAATATCAACAGGAGAACCAGGAATTCGTGCAACAATCAATCCATCATTTTTCATGACAAGTTCTAATTTTGCACGATAACCAACAATTGAAGAATATACTTTAGCTTTGAAAACAATATTTCCACCTACTGTTTCTCTATCTACAATAATTTTGTTGTAAGAAAGATCTTCTAGTCCAACAATTACTCGCTCAGAACCATTGATGATAAAATAACCTCCAGGATCATTTGGGTCTTCACCATGTTCAACTAATTTTTGAGTTGAGAAATTGTTTAAGATACATGCATTTGATTTTGCCATTACTGGTACATCGCCAATATGAACAAATCTAGATTCTAAAATTTTTCCATCTTCTACAACACTTGCCTCCATCATTACTGGTGCAGAATATGAAACATTTCTCAATCTTGCCTCAGCTGGAGTAATATGAGTAATAGAACCATCAAGTTCCATCATTCTTGGTTGTTGAAGTTTAATTTTACCAAGTTGTATTTTGTATGGGTATTCTGCATTTTCAACATCGATTTGTCCTACTTCATTTACAATACTTTGTAAACCTCTTTCTAAAAATTCATCAAATGAGTTGAGGTGTTGACGTGCAATACCTTCTCGTTTAAGAATATCCTGAATTACAGGCCAGCGTTTATTTGATGAATCTACCATCAGACTTCCACCACATATCGATAATAGAGGCTAGTACCTGCAGTAGGGCTATCTCTAGTGATTTTAATCATATCACCAGGTTTTACACCAAGTCCCAAAATTGCAGGATCGTTTACAAAGATTAATGGTAATTCAGTTGGTTTACAATTGTATTTTTTTAAAACATCTTCAGCTTCTTGTTTCGTAATGATCTCATGTTTTGGGACATAGACATGATCAGGGACTAGTACTTGGTTTTTCTTAGTTGCCATTTACAAAGCCCCCACGAAGAACATTAAATGTAATAGTAATGAAAACACACAAACTGTCAAAAATTCGCGCTCAGGTTAATATATATCTAATCTGAAATTCGTTGAAAATCTTTGATTTTTCTTTTTGTTACAATATTTTAGTTATTTGTGGAAATAATAGAAGAGAGATCAATAACTCTGACAATTTCTAGATCACATCTAGATACTAAGATTATAGTCTTTTTTCATTTTTGTATATACATAAATAGTGAATAGTGGGATTTTAAAATAGGATGAATTTTAACAATTCAACACGACTAATGGGAATAGCCCTTATGGCAGTAGCGTTAATGTCAGTAACTTCGGTTAGCCAAAATGTTTTTGCAGATGATGCAGGAATGTCATTAACTGCAACAGCAGGGGGATCAAATATCTCAGTTAGTGGAGAAACTGCATCTAGTATAACAGATGTTACATTCACAGTTAGAACACCAGACGGTGCAAATGTAGTAGCTGTTGATCAAGTAACACCAGATGCAAATGGTATCTTCGGTACAGAGTTCAACTGTTCCAATTGGAAACAAGATGGATTGTATACTATAACCGCACAGCAAGGAAGTTCATCATTATACACAATAGAATTATCTATTGAAGTAAATGGTGGAGTATCTGCAGAAACATCAGCAAGTGACTCTAGTCTAATAACTGACACAGAAGCAGTAACAGAAGTCGCAGCAGCAGAAGAAAGTGGTTTATCCATCACAGCAAGCGCTGTAGAGGGATCAGATACAATTGGAATCACAGGACACACAACTAAAACCAATGAAGATGTAACATTAACGGTAACATCACCTAATGGAAACATAGTCAGCATCGATCAACTTAGACCAGGATCTAACGGAGACTTTGCCACAGATATTATAATTGGAGGCCAATTATGGTCACAAGATGGAATATACACAGTGGTAGCTCAACAAGGAAATGCAGCAGCATTCAAAGATTCTGTAGAAGTTGACATACTAGATGGTTTAGTAGTTCCAGAATTTGGTACAATTGCAGCCATGATTTTAGCAGTAGCAATTATCTCAATAATTGCAATCTCTTCAAAATCAAGACTTAGCATCATTCCAAGATACTAAAATTACAACCTTTTTTCATTTTTATATAATTATAAATAGAGAACTAAATAGTCTTGTGATAAGATGAACAACAACACATCATTGATGTTATTAGCCACATTGGCAATTGTTGGCACCATGACTGTATCTTCAGCATATGCTGAATCTGATCTACCATTAATGGTTGAAACAGATAATACAACATATAGTCACGATGACACAATTACAATTAGTGGTCAAGTAGCAAACGTAATTCCAGGAAACGTTCCAGCAACAGTTACTGTTGTAAATTCAATGAACTCTATTGTTACAATTGATCAAATCAATGTATCAGATAGTGGAGCATTTGAAACAACTTTCAACACAGCAGGAGGATTATGGAAATATGATGGAACATACACCATTAATGTAAACTATGGCAGTCTATCTGACAAAGTTACAGTAGAATTAACTGGTGGAGTTGCACAAGGTACACCAGCAGAACCAGTAGCAGATTGTTCTTCAAATGAAGTATCTGCAGATGGTAACTGTATACCATATGATATTTCAGGTGGAATGGTAACTGGTGCAACAATCAATACAGATGACAATTCAATTATCATCAATTTAGATGCAAATGATGATGGAACATTAACTGTCACACCTTCAGAATCAACTCAAGAAGGTATCTTCATGGTACTAGTTGATGGAGAAGAATGGGATGACGTTGAAATTAACGGTAACGAAGTTACTATAATGTTCCCAGCAGGTGCAGAAGAAATTGAAATTATTGGTACATTTGTAGTTCCAGAATTTGGTACAATTGCAGCCATGATTTTAGCAGTAGCAATTATCTCAATAATTGCAATCTCTTCAAAATCAAGACTTAGCATTATGCCAAGATACTAAAATTACAACCTTTTTTTCATTTTTTGTTTTTTTTTATTTTTAATAGTAAAGGAAATATACAAACATGCACTTGTTGCACTATGGATTCTAAAATAATTTATGGAATCATGTCTTTTCTAATCATTTCTACTGGAACAGTTTATGCACAAGAATCTTCACCAATAATTTCTGTCCAAACAGATGATGATACTTACTATGAAGGAGATTCAATTGTAATTTCAGGAAAAGTAAATGCAGTCATAGGTAGTACACCAGTAATGTTACAGATTTTCACAGGGAATGGAGACCTAGTAAATATTGCACAGATCGATATTGAACAAGATGCTACTTTTTCACATTCAATATTAGCAAAAGGTCCATTATGGCAAAAACAAGGAGAATATTCTGTTAAAGCATCATATGGGCAAAACGGTATTTCGGAATCTAAATTTAATTACATTCCAAATTCAGAATTGAATCCAACTAATTTCAAAGTAGATACAGGGAATGAAAAATTTGATGTAAAATATATCATCAAAGGAGGTACGGTAAAAAACATTACAACAGACTCAGATAATCTTACACTGAAAGTACAAATTAATTCTACAAATAATGGTGAAATTTT
>Ga0208894_1000114_pt1 | contig 71292 bp, 68 predicted proteins | sample ETNtaG_12_FD_185752 | JGI IMG/M metagenome (GOLD analysis project Ga0208894, IMG submission 185752) | Marine microbial and viral communities from oxygen minimum zone, Eastern Pacific Ocean - ETNP201306SV49 (SPAdes) (version 2) | ecosystem: Environmental > Aquatic > Marine > Oceanic ...
CATCACAGACCATCTCCCTGTCGAACGACGTCACAGCCGTGTCGACCGGCCTCGTAGCAGACACCCACCAACTCGGCGACCTGGACGGCGAGATCTACCTCGGACCGATCTCCGGAACCCCTGCCGGGTAAGTCTTAAAACCCCCGACCACGCCGGCAGACACCAGCTCCGACCCCTAAGTCGACCGGACCCCGTCGATTCCCGCCGCCCCTACCGGGGAGGTATCGACGCGCCCCATACCGGCAACTCACGTCAGGCAGCGAAGCTCGAGCCCCTAAATACGGCGCCTCGAGTCCGCCAGGGGTCATGTACCCACCGAAAACCTGAAAAGGCAGCGCCAAAAGCGCTGCCTCTCCAATACTGCGAACACGTGCACGCAAGAACTGCGAACACGCCCGTGTGGAGCTGGGGGGAATCGAACCCCCGTCCGTCAATGTGTGACCGAGCGCGATACGACCATTCCCGAGATTGCGGCTTACGGCAGCCACACCGCCGGGTCGGGTGGGCCGCTAGGGCCCAGCCGCGGGGTCTTTCCCCCGGGTCAGCGGTCTTTCACGCCGTCAGCGGTCTGTCCCAGCTGTCTCCACCGCTTCTGTTGCCGGGTTGCGGTGGACCGACCCCGCGTGCCGTTGCCGGTCGCAGTGACTCTCAACTACCTGACTAGGTCAGGCAGCGAGAGCGAGATCGTCCGTGTTGGCGTCTCTTTGGTTGCCCCGTTTAGGGAGTCTGGGCAACTCCGGTCGCACGACACGCCCACTGCCATCGGCGTCGAAACCGATCAGCCCCGTGGTGTGTACGACAGCCCGAAAGGCTGCCGCAACGTGCAGTCTGAATACTCAGTTGTCAAGGTTCTGCGCCTCAAGGCTACCGGTGAGGTGTGACAGGCAGCAGTCGGAGTAGGTGGAACATGGCCATAACAGGTAAGAATCTGCCGATGGAAGACCAGCGGGCAGCATCGTTCCAGTTCATACCGTCTGGTGGGGTGCCGCCGGTCGTGGAGAAGGCCGAGGGTTGCACGCTCTACTTTGATGGCGGTCGTGAGGTGATCGACGCCGGTGGCGGTGCCGTTGCGGTCAACATCGGCCATGGTCGGGCTGAGGTGGCCGCAGCCGTGGCACACGCCACCCAGCGGGTCTCCTACGTGATTCCCCCCTGGGTGACAGAGGAGCGGATCGCTCTCGTCGAGACTCTCAGGGAGCGGTGGCTGCCTCCCGAACTCAGTCAGGTGGCCCTCGTGAGCGGCGGATCGGAGTCTGTCGACTCGGCGATCCGTCTGGCGATCAGCCACCACACGTCGGCCGGACGGCCGGAGCGCTGGAAGGTCATCGGGCGGGAGACCTCCTACCACGGAACGACCATGACAACGCTGGCAGTCGGGGGGCATCGCTCACGGCGGAGCGGATTCGACCACATCCTTACCGACTTCCCCAAGATGCCGGTGGCTGATGCTGAGGGCCTCGAGAAGGTCATCGAGTCAGAAGACCCGGACACGATCGCAGCGGTGATCGCCGAACCGGTGATCGGAGCCGCCGCAGGTGCCGTGCTGCCGCCCGATGACTGGTGGACCGATGTAAGGGAAATCTGTGACGCCCATGGAATCCTGCTCATTGCCGACGAGGTAATGACAGGGTTCGGTCGCACCGGCAGGACGTTCGGCATCGACCACTGGGGAGTTGTACCCGACATCATGGTTGGCGGCAAGGGCCTCTCCGGTGGCTACGCACCCCTCGGGGGCGTGTTCGCCTCTGAGAAGGTGGTGGCCCCGATAGCCGAAGCCGGCTCGGGAATGATGTTCTTCACCTTCTCAGCCCACTCGGCCGCATGTGCCGCTGGTGTGGCCACCCTGAAGATTCTCGAAGACGAGGATCTGGTTTCGGCGAGCGCCACGAAGGGAGCTGAGTTCCTGGCCCTGTTGAGTCCCCTCGGCGAACACCCCCATGTCAGCGACGTTCGCGGCCTCGGCCTGATGATCGGCATCGAACTCGTCGAGGACAAGGAGTTGGGCCGGCCCTACAGCCCGACAACCGGAATGGCCGGACAGGTGGTCAGCGAGGCGTTGAGGCGTGGAGTGTGGGTCTATCCGGCTGGTGATGGCAATGCACCAGACGCGCTCCTGGTCGGGCCGCCCTTCACGATCACAACAGCCGAGATGGAGACGACGGTGAAGGTCGTTGGCGAGGCGATCTCAGCCGTCTGCGGAGACTGAGCATCTGAACGTTCAGCGGCGTCGCCTGCGGGCCATTGCCCGTTCGGCCTCGCGGTCGGCTTCCCTGCGAACAAGGGCCTGGCGCTTGTCATGCATGTCGCGACCCTTGGCCAACGCCACCTCGACCTTGGCACGCCCACCGCTGAAGTAGAGCGAGAGTGGGATCAGCGTCAGACCCTCTCGTTGCATCCGGTCTGTGATCCGGTGGATCTCCCTACGGTGCAACAGGAGCTTCTTGGGTCGGTCGGGGTCATGGCCCATTGCCTCGCCGCCACTCATTGCATACGGGGCTATGTGCAGGCCTACCAGCCAGAGTTCGCCCGTTTCCTCCCTGGCGAACGCCTCTGAGATCTGCACCTTGGATTCGCGCAGGGACTTGACCTCGCTGCCCTTCAGCACGAGGCCGGCCTCCCAGGTGTCGAGCAGGTCGTAGTTGCGTCGGGCCCGGCGGTTGCTGGCGACCACACGGTCGCTTGCGTCGCTCACAGGGTTGAGCGTACCGGCGACCCCGTGGGCGGTCGTCGGCGTTAGCCTCCCCGGCGTGTCGCAAGAGACCCTCACCCTCACCCCGGACGTTCACCGGGCGATGATCGACCTTGCTTTCGAGCATGATCCCGACGAGTCCTGTGGCCTGTTCGCCGGACCACCCGGGGGTATGTACGTGGACATGTTCTTCCCGATCGGCAACGTTGCGCCACCGGAACGACGCCCCGAGATCTACACGCTCGACGGCGTGGGCCAGCTTGATGCCGAGAGGTCTGCCGACGCTGCCGGGCTGTCCATTCTGGGCGTGATGCACAGCCACACCCACACGGCGGCCTACCCGTCACCGACCGACGTTGCCGATGCAGCCCGGTTCGACGAGTTCGGTGTATGGGTGTTCCTGATCGTGTCCCTCGAACACCCGGAGCCGTACATGCGGGCGTTCCGTATCAACGGCGATGTGATCAAAGAGGTACCGGTGGCGGTGGAACCCGGCTAGAATCCTGACCGAACTGGTCGTGATTACGATCGGACAGGCAGAGAACGAGCAGGGAATTGGAACAATGGCCGTCTATTCCTCGGTGATTGACCTCATCGGCGACACACCGATTGTCGACGTGAGCGTGCTCAGTCCCAGCCCCGACATCCGACTGCTCGCCAAGTTGGAGGGCCAGAACCCCGCCGGTTCGGTAAAGGACCGCATCGCCCGTGCCATGATCGCCGAGGCCGAGGCCGACGGAACCCTCACCCCGGGTCGCACGATCATCGAACCATCATCGGGCAACACGGGCATCGCCCTGGCAATGATCGCCCGAATACGCGGCTACCTGATCAAGATCGTCCTACCCGAAAACGTGTCACCCGAGCGTCGCTCGATGCTCGAGGTCTTTGGTGCCGAGATCATCTCCTCGCCCGGCGACGAGGGTTCCAACGGTGCCGTGCGCATGGCCCAGGAACTCGCCGACCAGAATCCCGACTGGGTGTTCCTCTACCAGTACGGGAACGAGGCCAACCCCCGTGCCCACTACGAGATGACCGGCCCCGAGATCCTCCGCGACGTCCCCGACATCACCCACTTCGTGGCCGGCCTTGGAACCGGCGGCACGCTCATGGGTATCGGCAGTTACCTGAAGGAAAACCGGCCCGAGGTCCAGGTGCTGGCCGTCGAGCCGCCCGCCGGCGAGCAGGTCCAGGGGCTGCGCAGCCTCGAGGACGGCTTCATCCCCCCGGTATTTGAGAAGTGGGGAGGAAACGACCTGCTCGACGGAAAGCGAATCGTCAGGCCGAGGGAGTCCATCGAGTGCGCCCGTCGTCTCGCCGACAGGTGCGGGATCTTCGCAGGGCTCTCGGCTGGTGCGGCCCTCGCCGGATCCCTCAGGGTGGCCGAGAGGGTTGCCTCCGAGGGCGGCGAGGCGGTAATCGTGTTCCTCGTCAGCGACGCCGGTTGGAAGTACCTGTCGACCGGTGCATGGACCGGCGACATCGCACAGGTCACGGCCGACACCGAGTCCACCATCTACTTCTAGGCTGAGGCCTCGACAAGAACGCCATCCGCCCGTCGGATGGCTAGACAGGAGGCCCTGTGCGACCAGACGGACGCGTCAACGACGAACTGCGCCCACTCAGCTTTGAACGCGACTTCACGGAAATGGCAGATGGTGCATGCCTGGTCACATTCGGACGCACCCGGGTTCTCTGCACGGCATCGATCGGCGACGGCGTTCCGCGCTGGCTCAAGAACACGGGCCGGGGATGGGTCACCGCTGAGTACTCGATGCTTCCGGGCTCCAGCAACGAGCGGATCAGGCGGCGGGTGTCAGGCCGCGACCAGGAGATCCAACGCCTCATCGGCAGGTCGCTGAGGGCGGTTGCAGACCTGGACATTCTCGGAGAACGCGAGGTAACCGTCGACTGCGATGTCCTCCAGGCCGATGGCGGCACGCGTACCGCCTCGATCTGTGGCGGCTATCTGGCCCTCCACGACGCCCTCACCCGTCTGGTCTCCGCCGGAGAAATCGAACAGCACCCCCTCACCGATGAACTTGCGGCCATCTCGGTAGGCATCATCGAAGGCGAGGCCCGCCTGGACCTGCCCTACATCGAGGATTCCACCGCCGAGGTGGACTTCAACGTCGTCATGACCGGTTCGGGTAACTTCGTCGAGGTTCAGGGAACGGCCGAGGGAGAGTCCTTCGACAGGTCCCAGTTGGACTCACTTGTCGACCTTGCCGCCGGAGGCATCGCCAGGATCGTGGAGATGCAGCGCGAAGTGCTAGCTGAACCACCGGCGCAACGATCAACCTGAGGTATCCAGTGGAGCGACCCCGCCTGGTGCTGGCAAGCGCCAACCCTGACAAGGTCGCCGAAATGGAGTTGTTGCTTGAGGGTATTGCCGAGGTTCTTCCGCGTCCCGTGGGTCTTCCTGACGTTGTCGAGGACGGCGACACACTCGAGGAGAACGCACGGCTCAAGGCCGTGGCCGTGTGCAGTGCCACCGGTCTGGCAGCCGTTGCGGACGACACGGGCCTCTTCGTCGATGCTCTTGGCGGTGAACCCGGTATCCGGTCAGCCCGTTTCGCCGGCGAAGGTGCCGACTACGCCGACAACCTGGCGAAGTTGATGGCCGACCTGTCCGGGGTAGTTCCCGCAATGCGGACCGCACGGTTCAGAACTGTTGCGATGGTTCGCTACCCGGACGGCAGAGAACTCGTTGCCACCGGAACAGTAGAGGGCCGGATTGCCGAGACCCCGTCAGGTGAAGGGGGCTTCGGATACGACCCGGTGTTCACCCCGGTCGAGGGTGACGGTGCCACGTTCGCTGAGATGGGAGACGACAAGCACAGGTTCTCCCACCGTGGACGGGCACTCCGGGCGCTGGTTGAGATGCTCGACACCCAACGGGTATCGGAACCCGGCTAGTTGAGCGAGATTGGTGTCTGCTCCCGGGAGTTTCCGAGGAACCGGTCGAACTCGGCGTCGGTGACCGGCTCAGAGAAGTGAAAGCCCTGTGCCAGGTCACAGCGGAGCCTCTGCAGGTACTCCAGCTGGGACCGGGTCTCGACCCCCTCGGCGACAACCTGTAACCCGAGTCCCTGGGCCAACGCCACCGTTCCCGTCACGATGGCCGTGTCATCGTCGTCGGATCCGAGACCCGCCACGAACGACCTGTCGATCTTCACGAAGTCGATCGGGAAACGCTTCAGGTAGGCCAGCGACGAGAACCCCGTTCCAAAGTCGTCAAGGCCGATCCGGACCCCAAGCGCCGTGAGGTCGCCGAGGACCTTCTCGGTCACAGGGTTGGCGGCGATCAGGGCCGACTCGGTGAACTCAAGTGCCACCTGCTCCGGCGAGACGCCGTTTGCCTCAATTGCCGCACTGACCAGTTCGGGAAAGGCCGAATCCGCCAACTGGCGTGCCGAGACGTTCACGGCGATGCTCAGGTCCTCTCCACCCCGCTTGCCCCACGACGACAGCCGCTCCAGGGCAATGGCAACGACACGCCCACCCAACTGTGCGATGAGACCGCTGTCCTCGGCGATGTCGATGAACTGATCAGGCATGAGCAACTCGCCTCCGGCCCCACGGATCCTGGCGAGTGCCTCGGCACCGGTGACGGCACCGTCAGAGATTCGGACCACCGGCTGGAAGTGAACCTCGATGCGACCCTCGTCGAGAGCGAGGCGCAACTCCTGTTCGACGGAGTGTCGTCTGACTGCCTGGGCACGCAGGTGGTCGTCGAAGAGCTCGGCCCGGTCGCGTCCCTGGTCCTTTGCGCGGTACATGGCCGTGTCGGCATCGCGGAGCAGGTCGGCCGGCGCCTCCTGCCCATACCCGATAGCCACACCGATGCTCGTGGTAACCACTGTCGACTCGCTGCCGAGTTGCATAGGACGGGACAGGGACGCCCGCACCCGCTCAGCTGCAACAAGGGCGTCGGTGGTGCGCAACATGTCGCCGATGAGAACAACGAACTCGTCACCACCAAGCCTGGCAACGGTGTCACCGGGACGAACCGTCTGGGAGAGCCGGTGGGCCGCCTCACGGAGCAGGTCATCGCCTGACCCGTGGCCGAGGGAGTCGTTGACGACCTTGAACCGGTCAAGGTCGAGGAACAACACGCCGACCATGCGGTCATGGCGTGCAGCCCTGTGAAGGGCATCGGCGAGGCGGTCTAGGAGGAAGGCGCGGTTGGGCAGCCCGGTCAACTCGTCGTGGAAGGCGCGTTCCTCCAGTTCGGCAGCGACCTCGACCCTTTCGGTCACATCTCGGGCGTTCACTACGATTCCGTCAACTGCTGGATTGCCCAGAAGGTTGGTTGCGACGATCTCCATGTAGCGCCAGCCGCCGCCGGCATGGGCAACCCGGGCCTCAAAGGCCGGTGACATGCCCGGTGTCGCAAGGACCTCAGCGGTCCGCTCAGCCAGGCCGTCGTGGTCCTCGGGATGCACCAGGTCGACGACCGGCACACCCTCCAACTCGACCGCCTCACGGCCCAGCACATGGGCAACGGCCGGGCTGGCATAGACGATGTCGCCAGACTCGCTGACGACAAGCACTAGATCGGAGGCATGCTCCACCAGGGCAGCCAGGCGGATTTCGGAAGCCTCGACGCGCTGCTGGGCGGCATGCAGGTCTGTCAGGTCCCTTCCGACCATCGAGATCGCGTCAATCGCTCCGTCAGGGTCACGGTGGGATACGAGCAGGGCCGACATCGGTACCGTGCCGCCGGTCCGGCGGGCAAGACGCAGCTCGCCGCTCCAGGTTCCCGAGGTGCGAACCTCGGGGAGTGCGGTGGCAGCCAGACGGGCCTGCGACCAGCCGTCAAGGTGGTCCAGCAGGACCTTTCCAGACACGTCGCCACCGCCCAGGTGGCGGCGCATCGCATCGTTTGCCCACACGAGGCTTCGGCCCAGCGGGTCAAGGATCGCCACCAGGTCGGGGCTGGCTTCAAGAACCCTTGTCAGCTCGTGGGCACGGCGGGCCTCGTCCACCTCATCGGTTATGTCGGAGATGCCCATCAGCGCTCCGCCTGAGTCGGGTTCTCCGCTGGCAATCGGAGTCGTCGTGAGGTCCACCCATCGAATGATGCCGGCACGGGTACTGAGCCTGAGACGGCCACGAAGAGCGGTCCCGTCTGAGAGGGACAGCGCCAGGTCGGTCACAAAGTTGTCGCGGCCATCGAGATCAACGCATTCGGTCCACTCTGAGGTGCCCTGGCTCTCAGGGGAGAAACCCGTCATCGCCACCCACCTGTGGTTGGCGTACCGGGGCTGGCCGTCGGCGTCGAGAAGCGCCATGCCAACGGGGGCGGCATCGATCAGCGCACGCAGGGTGGGGTCGACCTCGTTCACGTGCGGACGGAGGGACTCGAACCCCCACGCCTCTCGGCGCCGGCACCTAAAGCCGGTGCGTCTACCAGTTCCGCCACGTCCGCAGGAACCCAGCCTACGTCGCACCCCGGCTCCGAGCCCCTATATGTGTCGGGGGCGTGGAGTGAGGTGGGGGTTGTGACGCTCAGCGCATCTCTCCACGCCGGGCAATCACCTGGTCGATGATGCCGTATTCACATGCCTCCTCGGCAGTGAACCAGCGGTCACGGTCGCTGTCGGACTCGACGGTCTCGACGCTCTGGCCCGTGTGCTGGGCAATGCGTTCCTGCAGAAGCTTCTTGGTGGCGGCCATCTGCTCAGCCTGGATTGCGATGTCGGAGGCATCGCCACGAACGCCACCAAGGGGCTGATGCATCATGATGCGCGCATGGGGTAGTGCGTAGCGCTTCCCGGGGGCGCCGGCACAGAGGAGGAACTGGCCCATCGAGGCACCGAGACCCATGCAGATAGTTCCGACCTCAGGGCCCACGAACTGCATGGTGTCGTAGATGGCCATACCGGCGGTAACCGACCCACCTGGTGAGTTGATGTAGAGCCAGATTGGCTTGTCGGGATCCTGGGCCTCGAGAAACAACATCTGGGCGATCAGGAAGTTGGCAACGTCGTCGTTGACATCGGTGCCGAGGAAGACGATGCGGTCCTTGAGGAGACGGTTGAAGACGTCAAAGCGTGCAAGGTCGGGGCCGTCGGCCTCGGAGACCGGGTGCTGGGGTGTGTCCATGAGGGGGCAGGGTAGCGGCGCGGTGCGATCGCCCGGTGGCTCTACCGGTGTTGGGTTACGGCCCCGGTCAGGCCCTTGCGGCCTCGGCCCGTTGCCTCAGGTCGGTGACAGCGTGTTCAAGGCCAGCGGGGTCACGGTAGAGGGCACTGCCCGATACCAGCACGTTTGCCCCGGCGGCGGCTGCTCCAGCGACGGTGTCTGGTCCGATGCCGCCGTCGACCTCGATGTCGCAGTCAAAGCCCTCCAGCAGGGAGGCCACCTCGGCGACCTTGGGCTCCATGGTGTCGATATAGGCCTGCCCGCCGAAGCCTGGGTTGACGGTCATCACGAGCACCATGCCGAGCAGGTCACGGACGTGGCTGATCACGTTGGCTGGGGTATGGGGGTTGAGGGCCACACCCGGGGTGGCGCCAAGTTCGGCAATGTGGGCCAGCGTGCGGTGGAGATGGGTGCAGGCCTCAGCGTGCACGATCACGATGTCGCAACCTGCCTCGACATATCGGTGGAGAAGGTGGTCTGGCTCAACGACCATCAGGTGGGCTTCGAACGTCACATCGACATGGGGTCGGATCGAGGCGATCACGTCGGGTCCGAACGTGAGGTTGGGTACGAACACGCCGTCCATGACGTCCCACTGGATGCGGTCGACGCCGGCATCCTGGAGAGCAACGCACTCTGCACCCAACTTTGAATAGTCGGCAGGCAGGACAGATGGTGCGATCTCAACCGGTCTGGACACGGCGGCGACCCTACTCTGCGGCCTCGGTCGACCGGCGACGAAATCGGAGACGCTGCGGATACGGGTAGAAGTCGGGCAGGTCACCAAGGGCCAACTGCTCCTGTACACCTGTCCAGTAGTCGGCAGTGAACAGATCGCCGTGCACCTCACAGAACCGGTCCCAGATCGAGTCGGGAACGTCTCTGGGAAACCTCATGAAGGTAGGGAACTGCTCCGGGAAGACGTCGCCGGGCTCGACTGCAAACCAGACCTGTGATGACATTTCCAGTTCATGGTCGTCGGATTCGGGGATCACACGGAACCTGCACTCCTCGAGGAGCGACAACTCGTCATAGTCGTAGAACACGACGCTGCCGTGGCGGGTCACGCCGAAGTTCTTGGTGAACAGGTCGCCGGGGAAGACGTTTGCGACAGCCAGGTCCTTGATGGCGGCTCCCCAGTCGAGGGCAGCAGCCTCGGCCTTGTCGGCCGACATTTCACGCAGGTAGAGGTTCAGCGGGTAGACCTGCCGCTCTGTGTAGACGTGTCTGATCACCACCTGGTCGCCCTTTACATGAACCGATCCGCTCGCCTCGTCGAGAAGTTGTTCAAGTAGGGCCGGGTCAAATCTGTCGCGGTCAAAGGAGAGGTTCTCGAACTCCTGGGCGTCGACCATGCGGCCTACCCGGTCGTGGTTGTAGACGAGTTTGTAGCGGCGCATGACCGCATCTCTTGTGGTGTTCTTAGGCGGGTCGAAGTGGTCCTTGATGATCTTGAAGACCACGTTGAAAGACACCAGCGTGAATACCGACATGACCATTCCCGGGGTCCCCCGGGCGAGTACGAACTTGTCGTTTGAGTTCTCGAGGTGTCGGTAGAGGGACCGGTAGAGGCTGGTCTTGCCGTGCTGGGGGAAGCCGATGGCGGTGTGCAACTCCGCCAGGGACTTCATCGGAAGAAGCGACTTGAGGAACCCGACGAGTTCGGCAGGGTTCGGCCATTCCACGAAGAAGTAGGACCTGGTGAAGCTGAACAGACGGCTGACCTGCAACTCGGTCAGGAGGAGGCTGTCGACCCTCAGACCGTCCTCACCGTGGATGATCGGCAGCACGATCGGGGCGATCCGGTTCAGCTGTCTCAAGCGCCCGATCAGGTAGGCACCCTTGTTCCTGAAGAACACCGGTCTGAGCATGTCGACGCAGTCGACCTCGAGACCGTCCCAGGTTTCGAGGAGGAACGAGTCCAGCCGGGCTGCGACCCTGCGAGCGTCCCCCTCCAGATCGGCCCATGGTGCGTCGAACTGGTATGAGTCGAGGATCGAGGTGATCAGGGCTGCCGAGTCGCGTGTGCGGCTGAGGGAGGTGAACATCTCGGCAGTGGCCTCGCCACGGGGCACGCTTGTGGCACCGAACCATCTCAACTCGACGTCGTTGTCCACACCGATGGTCGTGAACACACGCCGGGTGACCGAGTTGAAGTACGTCTCAGCGAGAACCATGTCGGCCCTCTCGGCGATGCGGTGCTTGAAGTGCCCGCGGGCAAGGCGCCACTCGCCACGCCGGTCGGGCATGATGCCGAGCAGATCCTTCACGAGGGCAACTGTCTCTAGGACCCGTTCATTGTGCAGGTTCAGCCTCTCGGCGGCATCAGCCTCCTGCAGCGACCACTCGCGCCTCTCGAAGTGGCTCCTGGCGCGGCGCGAGATGAGGTTGAACCCGGCGACGTAGTCGACGAAACCAGCATGGATCGTGTCGGCGATCCGTCGTGCAGTCTCGACCTCCTTGGACTCCAAGTCCCAACCCTCCTGTCCACCGTGGACGTTGTAGCTCTATTAGCGTGCCCGAGGATGACAGGCCTAACCGACATCAGGCGACGATTTCCCGGATTATCCGATGGCTGGAGCCGTTTTGACGGCCCGGCCGGTACCCAGGCCGTGGACGCCTCGATCGAAGCGGTTGCCGACTGGCAGCGCAGCGGAAACAACGCCAATAGCCACGGTGCGTTCCCCGCAGCCCGGGAATGTGACGCCCTGACCGAAAGGGTGAGCGCCACGGTGGGCGAACTTCTGGGTGCGGACCCGTCCGGGATGGTCTTCGGCCCCAGCACAACCGCCAACATGATGGCCCTCACTCGGGCAGTCGCCGCCGACCTGGGCCCCGGCGACGAGATCATCTGCACCGAACTGGACCACGACTCGAACCTGGCCCCCTGGCTGCTCGCTGCCCGTGACACCGGCGCCACCGTTCGCATGGCTGGCCTCGATCCGGACAGCGGCCGCCTGCACACCGATGCCGTGGTCGATCTGATGGGGCCTGCCACCAGATGGGTTGCGGTAACCGGAGCCTCAAACGCCATCGGCGCCATCCCTGACACGACCGAGATCACCAGGGCCGCACACGCTGCCGGTGCCCGGGTGGTTGTGGATGGTGTCCACCTGACTCCGCATCGCAGAATCGATGTGGAATCAATCGGATGCGACGTGTTCACGACCTCCTCATACAAGTGGTACGGACCACACGCCGGAATCATGTGGGTCGAGCCCGACCTGCTCGACTCGCTGCCCGCCTACAAGGTGAGGCCAGCTCCAGATTCCGGGCCTGGTCGGTTCCAGTACGGCACTCCCTCATGGGAGGCCATGGCAGGAATCGACGCCGCAGCACGATTCCTACTTGAGACCACCATGGCTGCCGTGATCGAACACGAAGAGGCGGTTTTCGGCCACCTGCTGACCGGCCTCCATGACATGCCCGGGGTGAGGGTGGTGGGCCCGGCGGATCTCGTCGACCGGGCTCCGACGACCATGTTTCTGGTCGATGGCCAGACACCCCTGCAGGTGGCCACAGGGTTGGCCGAGGAGATGGTGGCGGTCTGGGACGGCCACAACTACGCAGTTGAGGCAATGGGGCCACTCGGCCTCGATGCCGACGATGGTGCCGTCCGTGCCGGTGTCTGTATCTACATTGGCCACGACGATGTCGAGCGGCTGCTCGAGGCAGTGGCCACGCTGGTCGGCCACTGATCGCATACCCTTCGACGACAGCACTCGTATCGAAAGGGGGTGGACCATGCGGCGACTGACACAGTTCAGCCACGGAGCCGGTTGAGGCTGCAAGCTCGCTCCAGGCGAGTTGGCGCACGTGGTGCGCCACCTGACCCCCTCTGAGGCCCCTGACCTCCTTGTCGGAATGGACACCGGTGACGATGCCGCCGTGTGGAAACTCTCCGACGACAGGGCCCTCGTCTTGACCGCCGACTTCATAACGCCGGTGGTAGATGACGCGCGCGCCTGGGGTCGCGTGGCCGCCACCAACGCAGTCTCTGATGTCTACGCAATGGGCGGAACGCCGCTGCTGGCCCTCAACCTGGTCTGCTGGAACAGCGACGAACTGTCCAGTGACCTGTTGGTCGAGGTTCTCCAGGGGGCGCAGGAGGTGGCAGCCGATGCCGGCTTCGTAATTGCCGGAGGCCACACCGTCGACGACCCTGAACCCAAGTACGGCCTTGCTGTGGTCGGCGAGGTGCACCCCGACAGGATGCTCACCAACACGGGCTTCAGGCCGGGCGACGCCCTTGTGCTCACCAAGCCCCTCGGCATCGGCGTCATCACCACTGCGATCAAGTCGGGAGATGCCGATCAGAATGTGGTGGAGGCAGCCATGGAGTCCATGACGCGCCTCAACGCCGATGGCTCAGCGGTCGCTGTCGCAGCGGGTGCGACCGGTGCGACCGACATCACCGGTTTTGGCCTTCTCGGTCATCTCGGTCGGGCGGCAGCCGAGTCGGCCGTGGACATCGCCATCAACCAGGCCGAGGTCCCCCTGCTGCGGGGCACCCGGGACCTGGCCGAGGCCGGCTCCATACCCGGAGGGAGCCGCCGCAACCTGGAATGGGCAGATCAGATCCTCGACAGGGGAGGCCTTGATGAACTCGACGTACTCCTCCTGGCCGATGCACAGACCGCGGGTGGGCTGGTATTCGGGGCGTCGCCGGCTGCTGCAGACGAGGCGGTGGCCCAGTTGACCGCTACGGGCCACACAGCGGCGGTAATCGGCGATGTGGTTGCCGGAAACGGCCGCATCCGGCTGGGTTGAGCCCGGCTGGGATCAGGCAACCGACGGACAGGTACCGTCACAACATGGCCGATGAAATGGAATGGGATCCGGAACTCGACGAGTTGCGTGCGCGCGAGGAGATGGCAGAGCGCATGGGCGGCGAGGAGAAGGTCGCAAGGCAGCATGAGCGCGGCAAACTCGACATTCGACAGCGCCTCCAGAAACTGCTCGACCCGGGCACCTTCCACGAGATTGGCAAGATCGCCGGAACAGCCACCTACGGACCCGACGGCGAACTGGTCGACCTTTCGCCCTCCAATTTCGTTTTCGGCCGCGGCCAGATCGACAACAGGCCCGTTGTGCTGGCCGGCGACGACTTCACCGTCCGGGGCGGAGCCGCTGACGCATCGATAGTGGCCAAGCAGATTGCGGCCGAACAGATGGCACGTGAACTGCGGCTCCCGATAGTCCGTCTAATCGACGGTACCGGTGGTGGCGGATCGGTCAAGACCCTCGACAAGAAGGCCGAAGAGACCGGTTCCAACATCGACGGTGCCATTGGGAAGGGCGCGAGAACCTATGTGCCGCTGAATCCCGCATGGGACCACGTTGTCGCCAACCTGGCCATGGTCCCGACAGTTGCCCTGTGCCTTGGACCGGTTGCCGGTCTGGGGGCGGCCCGGGCGGTCAGCAGCCACTACTCGGTGATGGTCAAGGGCCTTTCACAACTGTTTGTTGCCGGCCCGCCCGTCGTGAACGCTCTGGGAGCCGAACAGGTCGACAAGGAGAGCCTCGGCAGCAGTCGGGTCCACACCCGAAACGGCGCCGTCGACGACGAGGTCGCCTCAGAGGACGAGGCTTTTGAACGCACCCGTCAGTTCCTCTCCTACCTGCCTTCATCTGTCCACGACCTTCCTGTGCGCGGACCCGTCACAGATGACCCGAACCGGACAGATCGTGACCTCGTAGGCGTCGTGCCACGAGACCGCCGCAAGGTCTACAAAATGCGGACAATCATCGAGTCAGTGGTCGACGCGGGCTCATTCTTCGAGATCGGGAAGGGCTGGGGCCGCTCGGCCATCTGCGGACTGGCGCGCCTCGATGGTTGGCCCGTCGCGGTGCTCTCCAACGACCCGTACCACTACGGAGGCGGTTGGACTGCTGACTCCGCCAACAAGGTGACCAGGTTCGTAGACCTCGCCGAGACCTTCCACCTGCCAGTGGTCCACCTGGTCGACAACCCGGGCTTCGTGATCGGAAGCGAGGCCGAGAGGGCGGCGACCATCCGCCACGGTGCCCGAACCCTCGCAGCCATCTACCAGGCCACGGTTCCCTGGTGCACGGTCATCATCCGCAAGGTGTTCGGGGTTGCCGGCGCAGCCCACACAGCCGGAAACCGCTTCCTCTACCGGTACGCCTGGCCATCCGGGGACTGGGGGTCGTTGCCGGTTGAGGGAGGGGTGGCAGCCGCCTACAGATCCGAGATTGAAGCCTCAGACGACCCGAAGGCGCTGATTGCCGAGATAACCGAGCGCCTCAATACGGTGCGGTCACCGTTCCGGACAGCCGAGGCCTACCTGGTGGAGGAGATCATCGACCCGGCCGAAACCAGGCCCCTGCTCTGCGAGTTCGCCAATCTGGCAGCGCCCCTCCGGACGGCCGGACCGGCCGGATTCCCCTACAGGCCCTGAGCCGACTCGATTACGGCAACCGGGCTGTCTTGGGAGACCTGGTCGCCTTCGGCAACCGACAACTCGCTGATGGTTCCGTCAACCGGAGCCTCCACGGGTATTTCCATCTTCATGGATTCCAGAACCATCACCTGGTCTCCGGACGAAACCGTGTCGCCCACACCGACGATGACCTTCCACACGACACCGGTCACCGGTGATTCAACGTCCACTCTGGTCATCGGGCGAGTCAACCAGATCGACCGCGCCGTGCCACCACCGGACAGCCTGCCGAGGTTGACCTGGTGATCAACTCGCGGTCGAGGCCGACGGTTCGATGGTCGATGAAGAGGGCGGAGAACAGGCGTCCGATACCCAGGCGGTTGAACAGGTCCGCCGTACCCGTGCAGAGGATGAACTCTGAGGAGTGATCGTGATGTTCCAGGCGTTGACAGATTGTCGTGCTCCAGGTGGGGGTTCTTGAAGCCAGCCCAAGGAGCACGTGACGCTGTCCGTTCAGCGCTGCGACCATACCGGAGGGCCGATGAGGTCTCCATTGGGTGCAATGTGCATGTTGCAGAGGATAGGAGAGTGATCTAGAGTCGCCGACATGGCACAGTATGAGACAGACTCACACGTAGAGGCCGCCGAAGTGGAGTGGATGAGCACCGAGGCTGCAGCTCGGCGCCTCGGGGTCAACCCCCGAACCATCTACAGCTTCATCGACAGGGGCGACCTGAAGGCCTTCCGCTTCGGAAGGGTCATCAGGCTGAAGTCCGACGACGTCGCAGCCTTCGAGGCAGCCTGCCAGATTCAACCAGGTACCCTCGGGCATCTAATTCAGGAGTGACCGTAGGGCGCTGAGGTGCCGCAGGGGAATACTCCTACGGCGATAGGGTTATTCCTGCCCGCACGGATCCGCAGAACCGGTTCCTGTGCTCCACAACCAGCCGACCAAGTCCGCCCCGAGGTCCTGTGCCGATCGCCTTCAACCCTTCTGTATCGGCAGCGCTGCCCGGGCCCGCATGGCTTGTCGATCTCCGCAGAGAGGTTGTCGAGGGCATCGGCGACGTGGACCCCCCGAGCACCGACGAGGAGGTCTGGAGGTACTCACGAATCAGAGACCTTGACCTTGACCGGTTCCAACCACTCGCCATCCAGGCTCCACTCGTCAAACCGTTTATGGATTCGGGTGCCACCGATGCGAACGCCGCCACCGTGGTGCTGCGAAACGGCTGGCTCGAGGACTCCTCAATCTCGACAGAGGCGGCAGCACTCGGCGTAACGGTCGGGCGAATCGGCGACCTCGGTGACGGTGCCGCGTATTTCGCCTCGGTGCTCTCCACCCCGGCGGATCTGTTCGGCCACCTGAATCGGGCATTCGGACCCGAACCGCTTGCCGTGGTGGTTCCCGACGGGGTTCGTCTGGATGCACCGATCGTTGTCCGTGTACACACCGATGCCGACTCGGCGGCGCTGTTTCCGCGCCTGTTCGTGCGCTGTGGGGTGGACACCGACGTGACCGTCGTCGAGCACCACACCTCGGCTTCCGAAGTTGTCTCGATGGTGTCACCCGTGCTTGAGGCACAGGTCGAGGCCGATGCCCGGCTGAGACACGCACTGGTGCAGAACCTCGGAACAGGGCTGTGGAACCTCGCACACCAGGCCTTCCGGGTGGATCAAAACGCCACGGTCGAGACCTTTGTGGCCGGCCTGGGTGGCTGTTACGCAAGGACCCGGACCGACTGTCGCCTGGTCGGCCGCGGCGCCGAGGCCCGCCTGACTGCCGCCTACTACGGCGAGCAGGACCAGACACACGACTTTCGAACCTTTCAGGAGCACGCCGCCCCCGACACGACGAGCGAACTGTTGTTCAAAGGCGCCCTCGACGGAACCTCCCGATCGATCTACTCAGGCCTTATCAAGGTTGACCCCGAGGCGGTGCGCACCCGCGCCTACCAGACCAACAGGAACATCAAGCTGTCCGCCGACGCATGGGCACACAGTGTCCCCAACCTCGAAATCGAGACCGACGACGTTGTCTGCAGCCACGCCTCGACGGTGTCTCCGGTCGATGAGGAGCAGCTCTTCTACCTGGAGAGCCGCGGGGTTCCCACCACCATTGCTGAGAGGTTGCTGGTTGAGGGCTTCTTCGACGACGTGATCAGCCGGGCTCCCACCGAGGCGGTCGGCCTCGCCCTTAGGGCCACTCTCGTGGAGCGTCTCGACAGGCGCCTGCGCAACTTGAGGCCCGAGGCGGCGGCATGAGCAGTTTTCGCGTCTGTGGACTGGCAGACATTCCCGACGGCACTGCCCGGCAGATAGAGGTAGACGGTGCCCCTGTGGCGCTGGTGCGAATCGGTGACCGCATGCTGGCTGTTGCCGACACCTGTACCCACGCCGAGGTATTCCTCTCCGATGGTGATGTGGATGTCGAGGACCGCACGATTGAGTGCTGGAAGCACGGAAGCCTGTTCTCGCTTGAGACCGGTGAGGCCCTGACCCTTCCTGCCACGCAACCTGTCGAGGTGTTTGCCGTGCGTACAGATGGTGATGACATTGTCATGGAGGAGCGATGACCTCCGAAAGGGTTCTGTGCATTGAAGGGCTGTGTGCCAAGGCCGGTGACGCCCACATCCTCGGCGGAATAGACCTCGAGGTCAGACCGGGCGAGGTGCACGCCATCATGGGCCCCAACGGGTCTGGCAAGTCGACACTTTCGCATGTTCTCATGGGCAGACCGGGCTACGAGGTGACGGCAGGATCGGTGACGCTTGATGGTACCGACCTTCTGGAACTCGCACCGTGGGAACGGGCACAGGCAGGCCTCTTCCTGGCCCTTCAGCACCCGACCGAGGTACCCGGTGTGAGCCTCGAGTCGATGCTCGTCGAGGCGGCAGTGGCCGGAGGTCGCGACCCCGACGGAATACGCGCGGCGCTGGTGGTCGAGGCTGAGCGCATCGGCTTCGACGAGAAGTTCCTGGGCCGTCCGGTGAACGTCGACCTGTCGGGCGGTGAGAAGAAGCGCAACGAGGCCCTCCAGATGTCTGTGATACGACCGCGCTATGCGGTGCTCGACGAGATCGACTCCGGGCTCGATGTGGATGCCCTTGCGGCAGTGGCCCGCCGCGTACAGGACGCCACTGACGAGACCGGGCTGGGTGTGCTCGTCATCACGCACTTCAGTCGCCTGCTGGAGGTGCTCGAACCAGACCGGGTGCACGTTCTCTCACACGGCCGGATTCACACATCCGGAGGGCCTGAACTGGCCGAAGAACTCGAGGCCGATGGCTATACGGGGATACTCGGAGAAGCTCTTGACGCGCCCGAGGTGGCTGTCGAGTTGGGCCTTGGGCCCGACCCGTTCGCCGACCCCCTGGCCTGATCTCAGGCAGTTGCTTCGCTGAGGCCCTGGTCGAGGGTGTTCCATGCCAGGGTGGCGCACTTGATGCGGACCGGGAACTTGACCACGCCCCGCAGGGCCTCAAGGTCGCCAAGGCTGACATCGGACCCAACGCTTTCGTCTGAGTGGTCGTGCTCGGAACCGTCGAGGTCGTCACCGTGTATCGACATCATTACCTTGAAGGCCCTGATCACCTGCCGGGCCTCGTCGACGGTCTTGCCGAGTACGGCGGTGGTCATCATGGAGGCCGACGACTGGCTTATCGAACAGCCCTGACCGGAGATGCTCATATCACAGATCTTGTCGGCGTCGACGTGCAGGAAGACCTGAATCTCGTCGCCACACAGTGGGTTGAAGCCCTCGGCCATGTGGGCCGGCGGGGTCTCCAGCTCGCCTCGGTTCCGGGGGTTGCGGTAGTGGTCGAGGATGATCTCGCGGTAGAGGTCTTCTAGTCCTGCCACTTTTGTGCTCCAGGGTCGGGTGGGGGTCAGGCGGGTTGGTGGGAGAAGAATTCACCGGCTTCGGCGAGTGCATCTGATAGTAGGTCCACGTCTGATTCGTCGTTGTATATGTAGACGGATGCCCGCGCTGTTGCACCCACTCCGAGCAGTTTCATGAGGGGCTTGGCGCAGTGGTGGCCGGCCCTCACACAGATTCCCCGTTGGTCGAGAACCTGGCTCAGGTCATGCGGGTGGATATCGCGGTAGCAGATTGACAGCACCCCGCCCCGGTCGTCTGTGTCGGTCGGACCGTGGATTACCAGGTCATCGCCATGACGTTCGTTGAGTGTGCGGAGGGCATAGTCGGTGAGCGCAATCTCGTGGGCCCGAACAGTCTCCATGCCTATGGCCTCAAGGTAGGAGACGGCTGCACCGAGTCCGATGATCTCGGCGATTGGCGGCGTTCCGGCTTCGAACTTCCAGGGCAGTTCGTTGGGAATGAAGCCCTCTCGGGTGACGTTCAGGATCATCTCGCCGCCGCCGAGGAAGGGAGGCATGGCATCGAGCAGTTCGGCTCGGCCCCACAACACACCGATTCCCGTGGGTCCACACATCTTGTGGCCGGTGAAAGCCATGAAGTCGCAGTCCCATGCCGTCACATCGGTCGGAAGGTGCGGTAGCGCCTGACTGGCATCGACGAGACAAAGTGCGCCGGCCTCATGTGCGGCGTCGGCCAGTTGGCGTACCGGTGTGAGCGTGCCGAGCACATTCGACGCTGCCGAGAAGGCGAAAAGGCTCACCCCGTCGAGCATCTGGTCGAGGTCGGTCAGGTCGAGGCGGCCATCGTCTGTGAGGGGCAGCCAGCGGATCTCGACGCCCCGTTCTGAGGCCAACTGCTGCCACGGAACGATGTTGGCGTGGTGCTCCAGTGCCGTGATGAGGATGGCATCGCCCTCGTTCAGGTTTGCCCGCCCCCATGAGTAGGCAATCAGGTTGATCGCCTCGGTGGCGTTCTTCGTGAAGATGACCTCGCTGGCAGATGGCGCTCCGATGAACCGTTGAATGCGAGCCCGTGCGTCCTCGGTGGCAGAGGTTGCCAGTTCGGCAATGTGGTAGGCGCCCCGGTGGACGTTGGCGTTGATCTCCTCGTAGTAACGGTCGAGAGTGTCGATGACCAGGCGGGGCTTCTGGGACGTGGCAGCGGAATCAAGGTAGACGATCTGATGGTCATTCACCTGACGGTTCAGCAGCGGGAAGTCGGCCTTGATCGCGGCTGTGTCGAGCGGGGCATCGGTACTGTCAACTGGGAGTGTCATCGGAAGGCCTCGTAGCCGTCGCGTTCAAGACGCTCAGCAATCTCCATGCCACCTTCAGTGACAATTCGGCCATCGACGAGAATGTGGACGACGTCGGGTTCCAGGTGTCGCAGTAGTCGCTGGTAGTGGGTGATTGCCACCACGCCCAGTTCGGACCGCTCCTTTCTGACTTCGGCAACGCCGTTGGCGACCACTTCGAGCGCATCAATGTCGAGGCCGGAGTCAGTCTCGTCGAGGATTGCCACATCGGGTTCGAGGATTGCCATCTGGAGGATCTCGTTGCGCTTCTTCTCGCCACCGGAGAAGCCCTCGTTGACGTAGCGGTCGGCGAATGCCGGGTCCATGCCGAGGCGATCCATCCAGTCCATTATCGCCAGGCGCAACTCGAGTACGGAGAGGTCGATGCCCTTTCGGGCCGACAGTGCCTGTCGGAGGAAGTTGATTACCGACACGCCGGCGATCTCGAGCGGGTACTGGAAGGCGAGGAAGATGCCGGCCTTGCCCCTTACATCGGTGGACCAGTCGGTGATGTCGTCGCCGCGGAAGTGAACCGAACCGCCGGTGACGAGGTACTCGGGGCTGCCGAGGAGCACCGAGGCGAGGGTCGACTTGCCCGAGCCGTTGGGTCCCATGATGGCGTGGACCTCACCACTGCCAACCACGAGGTCGATACCACGCAGGATCGGGGTGCCGTCGGTGGTCGAGGCGTGCAGGTCCGATATCTCGAACAGGGGAGCAGCGTCGGGCCCGGCACTCATGGCTACAAGCCTACGACCCTGTCCGATTAACCCTATGTCCGTAGGAGTAATGGTCGAGGCGGGTCAACGGTTACCAACCCCGGCTCACCCATTCGTCCAGGCTGGGCGACTCGGCCCCGATGCTGGTGTCGTCACCATGGCCCGGCATGACGATGGTTTCGGGGTCGAGGGCAGCGAAGAGCCTGCGATCGATCGACTCGATAATCGACTCGAAGTCCCCTCCCTCAAAGGTCGTGGCCCCCGGACCACCGGGAAAGAGGGTGTCACCCGAGAAAACAACCGGAGAGCCCTCCAGCCTGAAGCAGATCGAACCGGGTGTGTGGCCGGGAGTACAGATTGTGTGCAGGGACAGGCGGCCCACCTTGATGACGGCCTCGTCTTCGAGCAGGTAGTCGTAGCTCGGGAGCATTGCGGCGTCGGCAGCGGTAACCCCGACCTGGTAGCCGGCATCGCGGACAGCTGGAACCGCCTGGATGTGGTCCCAGTGGCCGTGTGTCTCCAGCACGGTGCGCACGTCGAGTGCCCGACACAGTTCGAGCAGCTTCTCGTGCTCGTTGGCGGCGTCAAGCAGAACCGATTCGCCGGTCTGGCGGCATCGGAGCACGAAGACGTTGTTCTCATAGGGGCCCACGACCAGTTTGTGTATCTCGGCCTGGGTATCGCTGTAGTGGAGGGTGTCGCTCATAGGGCCATTGTGTCCGACCCGGCGGGCTGCTGCGACACCTCGCCGGATGTGGCCGTCGGCTGGGTCGGCTGGTAGAACATCACCGTTGATGGATCCCATGACCAAGGAGAGCGTCGGGTGAACTTCGCATTCAGTGAGGAACAGGAGCAACTACGCGAGTTCGTGCGCCAGTTCCTCGAGAACTACTCCCCAGAGGCCACAGTCAGGGAACTGATGGAGACCGACGACGGCTACGACCCGGAGACCTGGTCGATGATGGCGGAACAGTTGGGTCTTCAGAGCCTCATCATCCCAGAGGAGCACGGCGGCCAGGGCTTTGGCTACGTGGAGTTGTCGGTGGTGCTCGAGGAGATGGGACGGGCCCTGCTGTGTGCCCCGTTCTTTTCCACGGTTGTCCTGGCGGCGAACACCCTCATCCACTGTGGTGATGACGCTGCCGCAGCCGACCTGCTGCCCGGCATAGCCAGCGGCGAGACCATCGCCACCCTCGCGTTCACCGAGGAGAGCGGCCGATGGGGCGAGGACGGAATAGAAATGGCTGCAGTCGCCGACGGTGACTCATGGAGCCTCTCTGGAACCAAGATGTATGTGCTCGACGGCCACGTCGCCAACCTGATACTGGTGGCAGCCCGCACCGGAGCCGGTGTGTCGCTCTTCAGCGTCGCCGCCGATGCTTCTGGCCTCAGCCGAACGGCCCTGGCCACCATGGACACGACACGCAAGCAGGCGCGCCTTGAGTTCGACAACGTCAGCGCAGACCTCATCGGAACCGACGGTGGAGGATGGGCGGTGCTGGAGAGGGTCCTCGACCTGGCTGCAGTGGCCCTCGCTGCCGAACAGGTTGGTGGTGCCCAGATATGTCTCGACACAGCCGTGCAGTACGCCAAGGACCGCGTGCAGTTCGGACGTCCGATCGGGAGCTTCCAGGCCATCAAGCACAAGTGCGCCGACATGCTCCTCGAGGTCGAGTCGGCAAAGTCGGCTGCCTACTACGCAGCATGGTGTGCAGCCGAGCTGAACGACGAACTGCCGTCGGTTGCCTCGCTTGCAAAGGCCTACTGCTCGGAGGCCTACTTCCACACGACCGCTGAGAACATTCAGATCCATGGGGGCATCGGTTTCACCTGGGAGCACTCGGCCCACCTCTACTTCAAGCGGGCCAAGAGCTCTGAGTTGCTGTTCGGTGACGCCACCTACCACCGCGAGCTGCTCGCCCAACGCATAGGTATCTGAGAAACAGATCCGCAGGCTTCTGCTTGTCGCAGCCTGTAGCACCGGCGGGGCTGGCATGATCAGGCGATGATCTGGATCTTCATTGTCGTTGCGGTGCTTGTTGTCGTGGCCGTCGGCTTCGCTGCGGTCGGGTCGGCGCTTGGACGTCTGGAGACGACCGTGCTGCCCGCGGTGTTCGAGGTGGACGATGTCGTGGAGTGGGTCTCTGAGCGTCTTCCCGACGAGGCAGCCGGGCAGCTAAGCCGCTCAGACGTGGCGGTCATCGTGGGCTGGTACCTGGATTACTTCGGGTCGGTGGGCCTCGCCACCGAACACGGCCAGGAACTGGGCGATGCCGCCATCGATGAGGGCACCGACAGGGTCGTTGCCCGGCTGGATGATGCCCTCGAAGTTCTCGTTGCACGTGGCCTCGGTGAGGCTGAGCCACTGGATGCGGTCTCTGTGGCAGTTGTGGCCGACCTTCTGGGTGTCTACATGGCCGAGGTAGGTGCAATCGGAGGGACTGCCGGCCAGGTTGGCGACAGGTAGCGTCGGGGCATGATCGACCGTGATGCCCCTGTCTTTGTAGCCGGACACAGGGGGCTTGTCGGTTCAGCGGTCATGCGACGCCTGACCGAGGCCGGCTTCGCAGACCTTCGTATCGTGAGCCGTGAGAACCTCGACCTCCGCGACCAGTCGGCTGTTGAGGCCTGGTTCAGGGCCGAGGAGCCCCGCTACGTGTTCCTCGTGGCCGGCACGGTTGGCGGGATCATGGCCAACAGCACACGGCCCGCCGAGTTCCTCTACGACAACCTGATGATCCACGGAACCGTGGTCCACGCCAGCCACCTCGTAGGCGTAGAGAAACTTCTCTACCTGGGGAGTTCATGCATCTACCCGCGCCTGGCCGAACAGCCCATTGTGGAAGAGGCGCTGCTGGGCGGGCCACTGGAGCCAACCAACGAGGGATACGCCTTGGCGAAGATTGCGGGAATCAAGCTCTGCGAGGGTTACAGGCGCCAGTACGGCGACGATTTCGTCTCGGCCATGCCCACGAACCTCTACGGTCCCGGCGACAACTTCGACCTGGAGGGCGGGCACGTTCTGCCGGCTCTGATGCGCCGCTTCCACGAGGCGCACCGCGCGGGGGTTGGAGAGGTTCAGATCTGGGGGAGCGGCTCTGCCCGAAGGGAGTTCCTGCACGTGGATGACCTGGCCGACGCCTGCCTGCACATCATGGACAACTACTCGGATATCGGCCACCTGAACGTCGGCACAGGCGAGGACATCTCGATACGCGAGTTGGCTGAAATGGTCCGTGACCTCGTACACCCCGGGGCTGACCTGACCTTTGACACCACCAAGCCCGACGGCATGCCCCGCAAGGTGCTTGACGTGTCGAGGCTCACCGAGTTGGGCTGGACCGCATCGACTCCGCTGGAGTCGGGCCTGGCATCCACATTCAAATGGTTCAGGCAGGCGATGTCTGACGGCACCGCTCGGCTCTGATACCTCGGGCAGAGCTACTGCTGCTTGGACTTTCCGGCGGCCTTCTGGGCCTTCTTCCACTCCCTGACCGTTGCAAGTGCCTCGGGACCGTCGATGTCGGCCACCGAGCGGGGGGTGTCATCGGAGAACGGGCCGGCGGCGTCCTGCCAGCCGTCGGGGGCCACCCCCATGCGCTTTGCCAGGATGGCCGTGAAGATCATGGCCTTCTCGTCGCCATAACCCGGCAGCGACACAAGGCGCTGCTTCAGGTCGGCTCCAGAGGTGGCGCTGCCCCACACCAGGCTGGCATCGCCGTCGTAGTGGTTGACGATGTGTTGGCAGAGGGCCTGGATGCGTTTGGCCATCGAGCCGGGAAAGCGGTGCACGGCCGGCTTGGTTCGGCACGTGGTGTCAAACAGGTCGGGGTCGATGGCTGCAATTGCCGAGGCATCAAGTGAGCCGAGCCGTTCAAGAAGCGTTGCCGGCCCACGGAAGGCCCACTCCATCGGCACCTGCTGGTCGAGAAGCATGCCTATGAGAAGTGCCAGCGGGTCAGAGTTGATCAGGTCGTCGGCGTGTGGGTCGCCTGTTATGGCGAGGGTTCCGGTAGGGGTCCCAGGCATTCCGGGAAACTACTTCCTGGAGTGTCCGATGCCGTGGCCCGTTGCCGGCACCGAGTCGTGCCGACCGGGATCAGGCAGGTCGACGTCGATTCCGTGAAGGGCGATTGCCTCGGCGACGACCGATGGGTTGATGACGCCGGTCTCGGCCAGAGCCGACAGAACGGCGACCACGACGTGGCCCGCATCGACCTCGAAGAAGCGACGGAGTGCCTCGCGTGTGTCGCTGCGCCCAAAGCCGTCGGTGCCGAGAACATGGAACGGCCTCGGCACCCATCTGGCTACCTGGTCGGGAACAGCCTTCATGAAGTCCGTGACCGCCACAACGGGGCCCTCGCCGTCGGACAACAACCGCGCCACCAGTGGCTCGACGCGGTCTTCGTGGGGATGGAGGCGGTTGTGGCGTTCGGCTTCGAGGGCCTCTTCACGTAGTCGCTTGTACGAGGTTGCACTCCAGAGGTCGACGCCGACACCCCAGCGGTCGGCCAGTTCCTCGGCGGCTTCCGTCGCTGCCAGGTGGGCGGGTCCGGAGAACACCACGGTGGCCGAAACCGGGCGCTCCGGCGCATCGGTCATCTTGTAGAGACCGGCGACGATGTCGGCAGGGGTCACATGGTCTGGGCGGGGCGGCATGACATGTGGCTGGTTGTAGACGGTCACGTAGTAGAAGATGTCCTCGTTGGCCTCGGGGTCCTCACTGCCGTACATGCGCTCGAGGCCGTCGTCGATGATGGCAGCCAGCTCGTAGGCAAACGCCGGGTCGTATGACTGGCACGCAGGCACCGTCGAGGACAGAACATGGCTGTGACCGTCGAGGTGCTGCAGTCCTTCGCCAGCGAGGGTCGTGCGACCGGCGGTGGCCCCCATGAGGAAACCGCGGGCCCTGGAGTCGGCGGCCGACCAGATGAGGTCACCGACCCGCTGGAAACCGAACATGGAGTAGAACGTGAAGAACGGAACCATCGGAACGCCGAGGTTGGCGTAGCTGGTCCCGGCGGCGATGAAGCTGGAGAGAGAGCCGGCTTCGGTGATGCCCTCCTCAAGGAGTTGCCCATCGGTGTCCTCGCTGTAGGAGAGCAGCAGCTCATGGTCGACCGGTTCATAGAGCTGGCCGAAGGGTGCGTAGATGCCGAACTCCCGGAATAGGGAGTCCATTCCGAAGGTGCGCGCCTCGTCGGGGACGATGGGCACGATCCTCGGGCCAAACGACTCATCACGCAGGAGGTCTCGGAGCAGGTTGGTGAGGGCCATGGTCGTTGACACCTCGCGGCCTTCTGACCCCTTTGAGAGGCCGAGGAAGACCGATGGGTCGGGGAGGGTGGCCGGACGCCTGTTTCGAATTCGCCTCTTTGGAATGGAGCCACCGAGCGCCCGCCTCCGCTGCATCATGTACTCGTACTCGGGGCTGTCCTCAGAAGGCCGGAAGTAGGGAGCCCTGTCCCCCTGGAGGGCCGACTCCGGGATCTCCTCTTCGAGGTGCAGTCGTTCGCGCAGGTCGAGAATCTGTGATGAGGTCATCTTCTTGATCTGGTGGGTTGCGTTGCGGGCCTCGAAGCCCTCGCCGAGTGTCCATCCCTTGATGGTCTTGGCGAGGATCACGGTCGGTGCGGCGTTCTCCTCGGTTGCTGCCCGGTAGGCGGCATAGAGTTTCTGGTAGTCGTGGCCGCCCCGGGGAAGGTCGCGCAGGTCATCGTCGCTGAGATGGTCGACCATGGCCCGCAGGCGTGGGTCCGGTCCGAAGAAGTGTTCGCGGATGTAGTCGCCACCCTCGGCTGCAAGGCGCTGGTACTCGCCGTCGACGGTGTTGTTGAACTTGTTGAGCAGAACGCCGTCGAGGTCTTTTTGGATGAGTTCGTCCCAACCGGATCCCCAGATGACCTTGATCACGTTCCAGCCGGCACCGCGGAACACGCCCTCGAGTTCCTGGATGATCTGGCCATTGCCTCGTACAGGCCCGTCGAGGCGCTGCAGGTTGCAGTTGACCACCCACACCAGGTTGCCGAGGCCCGATCGTCCGGCCAGTGAGATGGCACCCAGGGTCTCTGGTTCGTCGGTCTCGCCGTCGCCTAAAAAGCAAAAGACACGTGAACTGGAGGTGTCGTCGATCTGGCGGTGGTCCAGGTACTTGTTGAAGCGTGCGTGGTAGATGGAATTGATGGGTCCGAGGCCCATCGACACCGTGGGATACTCCCAGAAGTCGGGCATCAGGCGGGGGTGGGGATAGCTCGAGAGGCCCTGCCCGGAGATCTCCATGCGGAACCTGTCTAGGTGGTGGCCTTCGAGTCGCCGCTCCAGGTATGCCCGTGCGTAGACACCGGGTGCGGCGTGACCCTGGAAGTAGACGTGGTCGCCGGGCTGTCCGTCGTCCTTGCCCCGGAAGAACCAGTTGAATCCCACCTCGTAGAGAGAGGCCGACGAGGCGAAGGTGGAGAGGTGCCCGCCTATGCCGTCAGATGTCTTGTTGGCGTTGATGACCATGGCGGCGGCGTTCCAGCGGATGAACGCACGTATGCGACGTTCGATGTGCTCGTCGCCGGGAAACCAGGGTTGGTCTGCTGTAGCGATGGTGTTCACGTACGGGGTCCAGGTGGGTGGCGCGTTGCCGACGTTCAACTCGCCTGCGCGTTCCATCAGGCGGGCCAGCATGAAACGTGCCCTGGAGCGCCCGGCCTGGTCAACGAGGGCGTCAAAGGAGTCGATCCACTCGCGGGTCTCTTCGGGATCTCCATCTGGCAGTTGGTGGGTGAAGCCGTCGATCACGCCATTGATCATGCCAGCACTTGCCCTCACCCGCACCACGAACAGGTCAACGGATGGTGGTAGCAGCCCGGTTAGGGTCGCCGCCGATGTCTGATCAGACGACGACGGTCTACACCGATGGTTCCTGTTCGGGGAACCCGGGGCCAGGCGGATGGGCCTGGGTGGTTCCCGATGGCCCGTATGCGGCGGGCTTCGACCCGGCGACCACGAACCAGCGGATGGAACTGCGGGCGACGCTTGAGGCGATGAAGGCCTTTGACGGTCCGCTGCACGTCGTCAGCGACTCGACCTATGTCGTCCACTGCTTCAGGGACCGTTGGTGGGAAGGCTGGCTACGCCGGGGCTGGAAGAACAGCCAGCGCAAGGATGTGGCCAACCGTGACATCTGGGAACCTCTCATTGCTCTCTACCGCGAGCGTGGTGACGTGACGTTCGAGTGGGTGAAGGGCCACTCAGATGACAGGTGGAACGATGAGGCCGACCGCCTGGCTGTAGAGGCCGGAACCCTCCAGATGGACCTGCACGGATAGATACGGCACTGCTCAGCCGGTGGGTGCGTGCACGGGTGCTTCTGGAGGGCGTAAGGTCTGCTCACCGAAGAAGGGAGGTGGTCCAGATCAGCAGCAGATCTTGTGGGACTTCGGAGGTGGGCGGCCGCTAGGCGGCGCTGGACCACCCGGCGAATACTTGCCGACCACCCCCGGACACCGATTGTCGACACTGGTCCCCGTCGACGCGAATGGTCGGATCCGGGAAATCCAGAATCAATGTCTATGGCGTGAGGGCGTGCTCCGGCACGCCCTCCGTCGCGTCCGGGCCACCGGACGTCGCTAGCCTCGGCATCCATGGACAGACCTTCGGCCTTTTCTGAGAACCGCTTCCTCGGCGACAAGAGGACCCAGCAGGTCTATGACCTGGATGAGGTCGACGACGAGGAGGCCATGTCGGTCGTGCTCGATGAGTTGATGTCGGCCGAGACCTTCATCTGCTTCGGGCCTGACACCCTGGCCGAGGCCCGGAACCGCGGCTACCACCTCAGGAGCGTCTAGGCGGAACCGGTTTCTCCCGGGTGTCGCGCCTGATGCCTGATCAGGTTGAGGGCACTTCCGGCCCTGAACCACTCGATCTGGTCGACCGACATCGTGTGATTGGTGGCGATGTGGGTGTTGGTGCCGTCGTGATGCGAGATGACAACGTTGACTGGAGAACCCGGAGCCAGTTCGGCGAGGCCGGTAATGGAGATACGGTCGTGTTCGCCGATCAGGTCGTAGTCGGCTGCGTCAGTGAACGTGAGAGCCAGCACACCCTGCTTCTTGAGGTTGGTCTCGTGGATGCGTGCAAAGGAGCGTGCCATGACCGCCAGCGCTCCCCTGAAGCGGGGTTCCATGGCGGCGTGCTCACGCGATGAACCCTCACCCATGTTCTCGTCGCCGACGGCAACCCATGGAATGCCAGCCTCGTGGTAGCGCCTTGCAATCTCGGGGAAGGTGCGGGTCTCGCCGTCGGTGAGGTCGAGGCCGGTGCCGACCTCGTCGGTGAATGCGTTGACGGCTCCCATGTACAGGTTGCCTGAGATGTTCTCGAGGTGCCCGCGGTAGCGCAGCCAGGGGCCGGCCATGGAGATGTGGTCGGTGGTGCACTTGCCCTGTGCCTTTACCAGCACCGCCAGACCGGTGAAGTCCTCGCAGTCCCAGGCTGGGAACGGGGAGAGAACCTGGAGGCGGTCGCTGTCGGGGGAGACAGATACCTCGACGCTGCTCCCATCATCAGGGGGAGCCACAAAGGTCGGTTGGCCGGGATCGAACCCGTCGGTAGGCAGTTCCTCGCCGACACCCACCGTGAGCCGGACCTGTTCACCGGCGTCGTTCGTGAGGGTGTCGTTGGTGGGATCAAAATCGAGCCGACCGGCGAGGGTGAGGGCAATGACGGTCTCCGGTGAGGTGACAAAGGCGTGGGTTGTGGAGTAACCGTCGTTCCGCTTGGGGAAATTTCGGTTGTAACTGGTGACGATTGAGTTGGGTACCCCGTCTGGAAGGTCCTGACGGTCCCACTGGCCTATGCACGGACCGCACGCGTTGGCCAGCACCGTTGCCCCGAGCGCCTTGAAGTCATCAAGCAGGCCATCGCGTTCGATCGTGGCCCTGACCTGCTCGGAGCCGGGGGTGATGAGAAGCGGCGCCTTGGCTGTGAGGCCCTTGGCGAGCGCGTCGCGGGCGATGCCGGCGGCCCGCGTGATGTCCTCGTAACTGGAGTTGGTGCAGGAGCCGATGAGGCCGGCGCTGACCTCGAGCGGCCAGCCGTTGGCGGTGGCCTCTGCGCCCAGGTCGGCTACAGGCCTGGAGAGATCCGGTGTATGTGGGCCGTTGATATGTGGTGACAGCTCTGAGAGGTCGATGTGGATGACCTGGTCGAAACAGGCCTCCGGGTCTGCCTCGACCTCGTCGTCGGCCCTGAGGTGTTCAGCCACTGCGTTGGCGGCATCGGCGAGGGCCTCGCGGCCGGTCGCCTTGAGGTAGCGGCCGATGGAATCGTCGTAGGCGAACAGTGAGGTGGTGGCACCGATCTCGGCACCCATGTTGCAGATGGTGGCCTTGCCGGTGGCTGAGAGGCTGCGGGCACCGGAGCCGAAGTATTCAACAATTGCACCTGTGCCGCCCTTGACGGTCAGGATGTCGGCAACCTTCAAGATGATGTCCTTGGGCGCAGACCAACCGCTCAGCTCGCCAGTCAGGTGGATGCCGATCAGCTTGGGCCACTTCACGTTCCACGGGTTGCCGGTCATCACGTCGACTGCATCGGCCCCTCCGACGCCGATGGCGACCATGCCGAGGCCGCCGGCGTTGGGGGTGTGGCTGTCGGTGCCGATCATCATGCCGCCGGGGAAGGCGTACTGCTCAAGGACCACCTGGTGGATGATTCCCGACCCTGGCTTCCAGAAGCCGGCTCCGTAGCGGGCACAGGCCGATTCGAGGAAGTCGTACACCTCGGCGTTGTCGTCGACGGCCACGAGCAGGTCCTGAGTGGCTTCGAGCCGGGCCGAGATGAGGTGGTCACAGTGGGTTGTCGTCGGAACCTGGACCTCGTCGAGGCCGGCGGTCATGAACTGCAGCCAGGCCATCTGGGCAGTTGCGTCCTGCATGGCGACACGGTCGGGCCTCAGGTCAACGTATGAGCCGCCACGCTCCAGGCCCGAGCCCTCAGGGTCGTCGAGGTGGTTCACGAGAATCTTCTCGGCCAGCGTCACCGGCCTGCCCAGGCGCCTCCGGGCGATGCCTACCCGCTCGTCGAGGGTCGAGTAGACACGGTTGACCAACTCGATCGGGGTGCTGGTGGAGACGGCCATGGTTGTCGTGAATCCTTCTGGTTGGGCGGAGGTGGATTTCCTGCCTGCTCTGGAGGCTAGTGGGGAGGCGAACGGGCCCACCCGGTCTCCCGATCGGGGCCACTGATAGGTTCCGGCAATGGGCATCGTGGATGAGGACGTGGTCAGGGTCCGTGAAGAGACCGACATGGTCCGCCTCATCACCCAGCACACGCAACTCAAGAAGAGCGGCCGCCAGTGGATGGGTCTGTGTCCGTTCCATGGCGAGAAGTCGCCCTCGTTCTCGGTCAACCAGGAAAAGGGCGTCTACTACTGCTTTGGCTGCCAGGTAAGCGGCGACTCCATCGACTTCGTCAGGGAAATGGAGAGCCTGGACTTTGCCGGCGCGGTCGAATACCTGGCGGGCCGTGCCGGTATCACGCTGCGCTACACGGACCGAAACGAGGGCAAGGCCCACAGTCGCAGAAAGCACCTGATCGAGGCAATCGGAAAGGCAGTGGCCTTCTACCACGACCTCCTTCTCAACGACCCGGACGCCAGGTCGGCCCGCGAGTACCTGAAGTCACGGGGGTTCGACGGTGAGGTGGCCAGACGCTTCTCAATCGGGTGGGCCCCCGACGACTGGTCTCAACTGGCCGGACACCTGCAACTCTCCGATGCCGACCTGCAGGCGACAGGACTTGGTGGAATCAACAGAAGAGGTGGACAGTACGACGCCTTTCGGGCCCGCATCATGTTTCCGATCTTTGACGAGCGGGACAACCCGGTCGGGTTTGGGGGCCGCAAGTTGCCTGATGGTGAGGACCCCAAGTACAAGAACACCTCAGATGCAGCCGAGACCTACTCCAAGAGCCGGGTCCTTTACGGTTTGAACTGGGCCAAGACGGAGGCCAGCCGAAGCGACGAGATCGTCGTCTGTGAGGGCTACACCGATGTGATCGGATTTCACCTTGCCGGTCTGGAGCGGGCCGTAGCCACCTGTGGCACCGCGATGACGCCCGACCACGCCCGCAAGCTGGCCCGGTTCGCCCCTCGGGTGGTTCTGGCCTTTGACGCTGACGGAGCCGGACAGTCGGCTGCCGAGCGCGTCTATGAGTGGGAGGAGGAGTTTGGCCTGCAGTTCGCCGTTGCGGAACTGCCAGTCGATGCTGATCCCGGAGACCTCTTTCGCACCGACCCCGAAGGGCTCCGTCGGGCCGTAGAGCAGGCGCGACCGTTTCTCGAGTTCCGCATCGACAGGGTTCTCGGCAGGGGAGACATGGATACCGCCGAAGGTCGGGCCCACGCCGCTGAGGAGGCCGCTGCGTTGGTTGGGCAACACCCGAACACCCTGGTACGGGACCAGTACCTGGTGGGTATCGCTGACCGCTGCCTTCTCGACGTTGAGCATCTGCGTCAGAGGATGTTCGACAGGAAGGCCTCGACAGGCCGGGAAGGATCCGGGAAGACATCCAGGCATGGCGCCACGGCAGCCGCTCAGGCCCGGCCTCAACAGGTCGACAGGCTGACCCCTGAGACCCAGGCTCTTCGACTGCTGGCCCACCGGCCAGACGAGATCGCCGGACACCTGTCCGATGTGTTGTTCGATGACCCGACATCGCGGGCCGTCTACCGCTCTTTGAGCATCCATGGTGGTATCCATGCCGCCGTGTCTGCCCTGAACGCCGAACAGGATGGTGGAACACCAGCCGCTCTGCTGGGGCGCCTTGCTGTTGAGGACGCGGGAGATGACGAAGCGGTCGGGGTCCTGAGCAGGCTCCTTTCTCTGGCGGCGGGCCGCATGGCAGTCGAGTTGGAGGCTGTGTCACGCCGCGACGGAGACCTCGCCACCTACCAGCCGGCCATCTCCTATCTCAGAACCGAGATGATGGAACTGCGTGAGCCGGGCCGCGACATCGCCGACCTTGAACCGTTGCTACGGTGGCTGATCGACTATCGGGAGGGGAGGCCCGATGCCTGAGGCCGCCCCCACGCCACAGAGGTGGACGGGGGTATCAGAGTTCGAGTTCGCCCGCCTGCTCCGTCATGGCAGGGCCAAGGGCAGCCTGAGCCTCGATGAGATCATCGATGTTGTCCGCGACGCCGAACTGACACCTGACCTGATCCTCGGCATCAGGAGTGCTCTCGAGGCTGAGGGAATCGAGTTCGACGAGACAGTCATTGTCGAAGACGACAGCGACGCCGAGGTAGTGCGTCTCAGCCGGGCCAGCCTTCCGTCGCTCAGGGGCCGCCAGGACAGCGGAGGTCCTGCTGTGGAGGGAACTGGTGGTGACTCCACCCGCATTTACCTGCGGGAAATCGGCAAGGTGGCCCTCCTCACCGCTGCCGATGAGGTCAGTCTGGCTGCGGCCATCCTGGATGGAGCCGAGGCCGAGGTGAATATGGCCGACCTCGCCGTCTCGGGCAAACTCAAGAGCCTCGAACGCCTGGAACTTGTGCGACTGCGGCGCCGGCAACGAAACGGCGAGATTGCCCGCGACAGGCTTACACGGGCGAACCTGCGCCTCGTCGTGTCCGTCGCAAAGAGGTACAAGGGCAGGGGCCTGCCGTTGCTGGACCTGTTCCAGGAGGGGAACCTGGGCCTGATGCGTGCCGTCGAGAAGTTCGATGCCAACAAGGGTTTCAAGTTCTCCACCTACGCCACGTGGTGGATCCGTCAGGCGATTACACGTGCGATCGCCGACCAGTCCAGGACCATCCGCATTCCGGTCCACATGGTCGACGCCATGAACCGTGTCCTCCGGGCCCAGAGGGACCTGTCTCAGGAACTTGAGAGACAACCCACCACCGTGGAGATGGCAGAACGGGCTGTCGTCACCGACGACAAGGTGGAGGAGTTGTTGAAGCTTGCACGCGACCAGGACAATCCCCTCTCGCTGGACTCGCCTCTCGGCGAGGAGCACGATTCAAGCCTCGCCGACCTCCTGCCCGACCTGGATGCGGAGATGCCAGCCGATGCGGCAACCAGGCTGATGCTGGGCGACGCTGTCCTTGAGGCTCTCGACGAGCTTGACGACCGCGAAAAGGAGGTTGTCAGGATGAGGTTCGGGCTTGACGACAGCCAGCCACAGACCCTTGAGTACGTTGGCAGGCACTTCGGCGTTACGCGGGAGAGGGTGCGCCAGATCGAGGCACGCACCATGGCCAAGCTGAGGCATCCGTTGCGCTCCTCGAAGCTGCGCGACTACCTGGAGGGCAACTGAGCCATTGCCATTGGGGCCGTTGGGCGGACGGGCCCGCTGGTATCCTGCCTCTCGCTATCCGGGGTAGCTCAGCTGGCAGAGCGTCGGACTGTTAATCCGCAGGTCGTGGGTTCGAGCCCCACCCCCGGAGCCACTGGACACAGGTTGGGTCGGTCCTTATAGGGCCGGCCCTCTGTGTGGTCAGGGCCTCGTCAGGGTCTCCTTCTTCCGGGATTGACCGGGGCCCTCGCCTGCCTGGCCCTGCGTGGGATCATCTCACATCGGCTCACGCCGGCAAGGAGTCACGTTCAATCAAGGCCCCGTCGGGCAACGACCTGCCCGACTACCTCGGCAACGACGACCCGTGTCTGAACATCCCCGAGGGCCACGATGAGGCTCAGTTCAAACTGCACAACGATGGTGACAGATTGCCGGAAGGCGTCGGGTCAGCGCCGGTCGCCTGCCAGAATACTGGCGGGCCGGTAGCTCAGTGGTTAGAGCAGGCGACTCATAATCGCTCGGTCGGGAGTTCGATCCTCCCCCGGCCCACCAGTGTTCACAGGGGTCCCTCATCTCGTGTAGCTCAACTACCTCCAAGTTTGTGCGGACCCGCAGGCCATGCGGTCTCAGTTGTTCTTCTTGGTGCCGGTTACCTCCGAGTGGTTTGTGGTAGGGACCTTTGGCCCTACTGCAGGATCAGGACCGTCACATTTCATGGTGCTATGCGCACCGGAGTTTTCATGCTGGGCGGAGTGGAGATGGAAGATGTCGGTGCCGGTCCGCCAGCACCCACCGACCGTCGGTCCACCAACCAGGAGATGTGGCGGGCCACCGAGCAGATAATCAACACAGCGGTGCTCTGCGAGGAACTCAAGTACGACTCGTTTTGGATGGCCGAACACCACTTCCAATACGAAGGCTACGAGGTGATCCCCAACGGCCTGATGACGGGAACGATCATCGCCGAACGCACGGAGCACATCCGGATCGGTGTGGCCGTCAACATCGTGACCCAGTGGCACCCCCTTCGCTTCGCAGAGGATTTTGCCACCCTTCACAACATTTCTGGCGGCCGAGCCATTCTCGGGGTCGGTCGGGGCACAGTCCCCCGAGAGGCCGAAAACCTAGGCACCGTGATCGGCAGTTTCGACAACCCCGACAGGAATGAGGCCGACCAGTTAAACCGCCAACAGTTCAGCGAAGCCATGGAGGTCATCCAACTGGCTCTGGACAATGAGAAGTTTTCCTTCCACGGCGAGGTGTACGATTTTCCTCCTCCCGGTATCCCCGATCGGGGGGGCACCGTCCAAGAACTCACCCTGGTTCCCCGGCCCCTCTATCCCTATGAGACCTGGCAGCCCATCTCGTCACCCCCAACTCTGGACCAGGTGCCAAAGTTGGGTTGGGGTGGAATATTTTGGAACAATCACCCCACTTTCACCAAGGAACGGTGGGACCGGTTCGGTGAAATCTACGAGGGGGCCCACGGCCGGGCCCTTGAACCCGGGGAGAAACGGATGCTGGTCTTGTCCGTGCACGTGGCCGACACTCAAGAGGAGGCCATCAAGGCGGTACGACCCGGCCACGACGAACTGTGGAAGTTTCTCGCCCCGTACGGTTGGAGCAGGGGTTACATGGGCTCCGACGGCAAGCCGGCGGTTCCGGGCCTGATCCCCACCCTGGAAGAGTCGATTGACCAGAAACTCTGTCTAGGCGGCACTGCGGATGATGTGGGTGAACAGATCCAGTGGTACCGGGATCTACTCGGCGTGGAGAACCTGATGTTGTTCCCGATGATGCCCGGCAGTCGGTACGAAGAGGCGGAGGAACAACTGCACCGGTTGGCTACCGAGGTGTTGCCCAAGTTGGCCTGAGTCAGGCTTAGAGTTTTTCATCACCCCTAGTCAACACCCCCCTCGACTCTGCCACCGCCCCCACCCCCGGGGTCGTAGAGCGACTGCCGGAGGTCAGCGCCGGTACGCTCAGCCCGGACAGCCACTGACGGTAAGGAGTCGACATGGCAGCGTTTGAGTGGTTCCTGGGGCCGCTGCGGAAGTACACCGACTTCACCGGTCGTGCCGGCCGCAAGGAGTACTGGCTGTTCATTGTCTGGCACCTGGCATTCATCATTGTGCTCGGAGCACTGTCAAATGCCCTTTACCTGCTCTACGCCCTCGGCACACTCGTTCCGAGCATCGCAGTGGGCATCCGGCGCCTACACGACACCAACCGCAGCGGCTGGTGGCTGCTCGTGACGTTCGTCCCGTTCGTGGGATTCATAGTAATGATCGTGTTCCTGGCGAGCGCCGGAACCACTGGTGAGAACGACTACGGCTTCGAACCCGGTGCCGATCCGGGCCACGAGGACATCGTGGATCCAGGGCCGCTCAGTTAAGACTGCTACGCATATCAACCCTGCGGGAGTGACCGCAGGTAGGCGACGAGGTCGTTGATCTCGGCCTCGTTGTAGTCGCTGACGAGCCTGTGGGGGCTCGTGGCAGGTGCCGACTCGAACACGTCCCTGAGGGTGGGGGCGCTGCCGTCGTGCAGGTAGGGCGGCGTGTCGTAGAGGCCCAGCAGCGTCGGCGTGTCAATCATCGGCCCTCTGGTTTCGCCTGATCCGAGGGCTGTTCCCACATCGTGTCTAAGGCCGTCGGTGAACGCTGGACCGGAATGGCATATGGCACAACCCGCCTCGCCGAAGACCTGCTCGCCTCTGGCGTTGTCGACGGGGAACGGGCTGGTTGGGACCTCCCTGAAACCCAGGAATGCGGCCAACTGCTCGTTCTCCTCGTCGGAGAGGCCGGTGCCCGCCTGGATGTCGATGATCGTCTTCTGGAAGTCGAACAGGTCCACCCGGTCACCCGACCAGTGGAAGGGAAACGTGGCGGTGAGGCCGCGCACTGGGGGAGTGTTGCGGGGGCCGTCCTCGAACGGCCAGGTGCGGCCGTCGATGTCGCCATCCAGGTGGCAGCTGGCACAGGTGATCCACTGGTCCCGGGCCATCTCGGTCCGGAATGAGCCATTGAAGAGGACCTTTCCAGCTAGGACGTCAGGTGGAAGGGGACTGGTCGTGACATGGATCCGGTGGGTCTCCGCGAGGGTCTCGAGGTCGACTACGGAGATGTCACCGGACAGCGAGTTGTGTACGTAGGCGGTGGAGCCGTCGTCGGTGACGACGATGCCCCGGGGGTTGATCCCGACGTCGATGTGGCCCACACCGAAGCCCTTGTCCAGGTCCACGACCGAGATGTCGTTGCTGCCGGCGTTGACTACATAGGCGATCGACCCGTCCGGTGAGAACGCCACTGCGCTAGGCATGTTTACGGGCTGGTCCACGGCGTCGAGGCCCAGCAACTCCCTCGTGATGACCCTCTCGTGTTCCAGGTCGACCACGGCGACACGCGGCATGATCGTCGTCTCGAAGTCCAGATCTGCGTTCGAGGTGCGTGACCTGATGAGTGGAAGGTAGGCCCGTCTGCCGTCGGGGTGGAGGGCCACGTGGCGGGAGGCGTTGTTCTCAGGTCCGGTCCGGATGACGGTGCTGACGGTGCGGGTGGCCAGGTCCACGACGCTCAGCTCTCCGGTGAGCAGGTGCGTCACGTACAGGAGGGCTCCGTCGGCCTGGATGGCCAGGCCCCACGGGTCCGCTCCAACCTCTATGGAGCCCTGGGCCTCCAGGGATGCGGTGTCGAAAAGGTCGATTGTGTTCTCAGCCCTTGCAGACACGACCAGAGTGGTTCCGTCAGAAGTCACCAGTACACCTCTCGGCTGGCGATGGGTTCCGAGCCGGGTGAGCTCCTCACCAAGACGTGTATCCAGCACGGCCACCTGGTCGTCGCCCGCCACTGCAACGAACAGTCGGCCGCCCGGTCGGTCGAGGGCCAGCGTTGTCGGTTCCGCACCGACGGATGTTTCCCATAGGACGCGGCCGTCGACGTCGATGGCGGTGACGGACCCCGAGTCCGGATTGGCTACGTAGAGCAGGGAACCGTCTGGAGAGGCGACGATGGTGGATGACCACTGGGAGGATCCTGGCTGGGTGGAGACACCCGGGGTCGTCGTAGTTGTTGTGGTTGTTGTGGCGGGAACGGTCAGGGACGGAACGAACGTCTCATCGAAGAAGTTGCCCGAGCACGCCACCAATAGGACGGCCAGAAACAGCAACGATGCAAGTGCGAATGTCCGTGTGTCCCCACTGCTAGCCACTACCCGCCGCCCAGCGACGAGAAGCCCCGCTGGTTGAGTATCTGGGCCGCCCAGCCGTCGACGGTCTCGTAGGCAATCGAGAGTTGCAGGGTGTCGGCCCCCAGGATTATCTCGGTGAAGCCCAGGTCGTAGAGGTACTGCTGGCCCAACGCTATGTCGACCGAATCGCCGGACACGGTCTCCTGGTGCACCAAGAGACCAGGTGCGGTCAGGCTGTAATGGGCCTCGGTTACCCCTTCGGGGAACTCGTACTGGAAGGTGATTCCCTCGACGTAGGAACCACCGCGGCTGTCAGACACCGAGGTTCTTGACCGGATCGGAGTCGCTGCTTTGGAGTCGACCACATAGAAGCGGTAGGTGGAGTCGTTGGATCCCAGCACCGCCGAGAGCGGGTGCTCGTAGCCGTAAACATCCATCGTGGTCCTGCCGTCGGCCACGAGAGCCGGATCCGGGGCCAGGCCGGTGGAGGGGATGGCACGGTCCTGGGTTGCGGTGACGTGAACCTCATAGACCCCTGGCTCCTCGACAACGAACGACATGTTCATCGGATCCACGTAGCCCACTGTGTTCGCCCGGTTCTGGAATACCTGCTCGGTGCCGTCTGGGCTTGTGACGGTGACCTCGACAGCAACGTCCAGGGTCGGCCATGCCTGTCCGCTGAAGGTGAACAGGTCACCAGGCTCCAGCACGTTTCCGGGCCTTGTGCCGGTCGGGGTGATGAACAGGTCCACATCGCGCCCGCGGTGGGTCAGCAGCGGACCGCACGTGCCCAGACCGCCGGCCGCACCTTGGTAGGGCGGGCAGATGCGGCCGCCCTTGTCGTCGCTGTAGGTCCAGCCGCCTGATTCGTCTGGAGATGACTCTTTGATGATGACGGCCATCGAGGCGTAGGGCACGAACTTCTGTTCGGTTCCGTTCTTGAGGACAGCACCACCGAAGAGGAGCTTTACGTCGCCCTCCTCGTCACCTCTCGTGTCGCTGCCCCCACGTCCACCGGCATGTGGGTCGAAGTAGTTGTCGCGGCAGGTCAGGCCGATCTGGCAGCTATAGGAGTCGTGGCCGTACCAGTGGATGTGTTGGCCCCCTTGTGATTCGGCGACTGCCGAGAAGACACTTACGTCTGGTCGGATGCTGGTTGAGTACCAGTAGGCCCACGAATCCACATCACCCGGTCGTTGATGTGTGCCCTGGTTCTCTGCGATGTCGGACCGGAGGAGGCGGGTGTCTGGAGCCTCGACGCAACCTTCAGGGAAGCAGTAGTTCTCGGGCTGAAGATGTGGTGACACGCTCTGGAGAGCACCTGCTGTTCCGTCGATCGTGATGATGGGAATGATCGGGCGCATGTCCACCAGCCACATGACGTCCCCTTTGAAAAACGGATATTCGAGACCGGACTCATCATTGGCGGGGTCACACGGTCCACCACCGCAAGCAGGGTTCACAGTCCGGTTGAAGAACCAGGTTCGCAAGGTCTTGTCGCCTGCGTCCCGTGCAAGTTGGCTGTTGCGTTCGCCGTGGGCTTCCAGATCCGTGTCAGGAGTGGCCACGATCGAAGCCGATGTACGGGTTCCCATCCAGAGCGTTCCGTCAACCGGATCCAGGTAGGAGGCGGTGACCTTCACGATGTACTCGCCGTGCTCCGTCGGCTGCCAGACCTGGTCTGAGGCGAAGTAGCCGTACTCGTTGGCGGTGCCGCTTACCGAGTGGTTCCGGCGTTGGGAAGCGTCGCCGTTGACGTAGTGGGCGATGTCGATGGTGATGTCGGCTGGGACGCCCGGTTCAACCGTGACGACGGGGTTCCATTGGTCTCCAACTTCCAGCGGCGTTCCCTCGAACGTGCCGAGTGACAGGTCGAGCGGTTCGGCCGCCCAGATGTCGTAGGTGCCCTCCAGGATGAACTCGTCACCGCGCGATGACAACAGGGTCCCGTCAAGGCGGACCGTGTGGCGTCCGAACTGGTCGAACTCCAGGTCAAGGGAGTCCAGCCCGGTCGTCAACCCGATCGTGTGGGAAGGCCCCGAGAACGGCAGCTCAACCGGGTAGCCCCCGAACCAGGCTGCCGCCACGAACATGTCCACGGCGGCATCACTGGCAAGGTTCGTAGTCGCACCGTCTGGCGTGGTCAGCGAGACGGTGATGGTTCCCGGACTCTCGGTGTCAAGGGTGAACAGTGGCTCAGGCAGGGGAGCGGCGAAACCCGTGTAGCCGACGGTCGGCAGGAACGGCTCCAGCGTGTAGTGGACGCTCTGCCCGGAAAGAGGATCGGTTGGAGATGCCACAAACGGTGCCTCTGCCGAGCGCCTGCTTCCGAGGGCGAACCGGCCGACATCTTCGCGGGCGACGACGCCCCGGATCCCAGCCGACCCCCAGCTCGGGGCCTCGTTGAACAGGGTCGCCGGGAGCCTGGGGACTGAATCTGTGGCGACGCTGAACATGGGCAGGTATCCGTATCCGGTGTTTCCCTCGAAGTCGACCCCGCCCGACCGTGGGGTGTTCATGCCAGGGTCATCGAAACGGGCGGCGCCATCCGGCCCCCGCTGGCTGAAGAAGATCCGCGGCATGTACCAACCGGGCTCCAGGGAGGTCGGGAGATTCTCCGGGGTCAGGGTCAGGGTCTGGCCGGTGTTGAGGCAGCCTGTCGCATCTACGAAGTCAATGAAATCGTAGTGGCCGTCGCTGCCGCTGGCGGACTCAATCGGCAATCCGGTCGGCGTGAGCGCAGGGCCGTGGACGTTCAAGTTGACCTGGGTCACGTAGGCGCCGTCAGCATCGAACAGGCGGTAAAGCTTCACACGCGGAACAAGGCAGCCCACGTCCTGTCCGTCGTTGAAGGTGAACTGGATGCCACGTCCGGGACCGGAGAGCGTACCGGTCGCAGACCAGCCTGTGCCCGAACCGTCGCCGACCCGGCCGAGGGCCAGGAATGTTCCCGAAGCGGGTGCAGCCCCGGGAACCTGGAGGATCGCCGCGGGGCCTGTCTGGATCCCCTGTCCGATGCAGTGCTGACGCTCGATTGGCAGAACGTAGATGGTCGAACCGGCCGGGGCTTCTACCTGTGCGTCGAAGGAACCGTTCGAGTTGCGGGTCACACAGTCCTGGGTGCCCCATTCCACAGCTATGACCGCGACGGAATCCCAGGGACGGTGGGGCTGACCGAATGGCACGGCACCGGGTGCTCCCGACACGGTGATCATTCCGGATCCGTCGGGGACGGAGATGGAGATCAGGTCGGCCAACGGAACGGCATCGCGGTCGTTGATCTGTTCCTCTGGAGTCAGGAACAGATCGTGGAACTGCGTGATTCCACTGGCAAGGCTGAGGCTGGATGTAGGTTCAACCTGCTTGGCGTCCGGACTGCTGCCTTCGGTTTTCCCGCTGTCGGACCTAGGGGCCTTTCCGTCAGAACCGTTTTCGCCGATTGACGCGAGCAGGGCGTCCAGTTCCGACCGGGTGATTCCTTCGCGGTCTCCCCAGGCCTCCCTCGCCAGGTCCATGTCTCCGCCAAACGCCGAGGACAACTCGGCCTTGACCTGCTCCATATCGACAAACTGCCCACCGTCGTCATGCTCGGTGCCCTTTCCGGGGGCAGCTGCGTCCGGGGCGACATCGCCGGCGATTGTGGCCGGAGGATCGGCGGGGGCCCCGGTAGTCGACGCCTGCGCGCTCGTTGGTACCGCCTGTGTGGCGGTAGGCGAAATTGCCTCCTCGGTTCCACCGCTTCCGCAGGCAGCGGCCGCCATCAGCACGGTCACGGCGGTTGCCAGGTGCCTCATGGTTAGGAAGAGTAGCCGGGTCGAATCGGTGTCGTCCGGCCGGCCTTGAGCCGTGTGACAGGCTGGACACGTCCTATAGCCGGAAAGGGGATCTGGTGTGATTGAGAGTGTGATCTTCTGGCTCGTGGTTGCAGCGATCGTGACGACGATCGTTCACCGGAGAAGCGGTGGTCAGGCTGACGTAGGCACGATGGTCCGCCGTTTCATCGAGTACGGGTTCCTGCTGGCCCTCGTTGGAATCACCGGCTTCGGTGTTGCCGGCGTTCTGGCACAGGTGGTCGGGGAGATCGGACCCGACTCCTCGGCTGGAACCGAGACGACTGCGCTCTGGTTGACGTTCGTGCTCGTCGGTGGGATCAGCCTGGCTGGCCTGTCGGCATGGATACGGCGACGCTTCGCCGGGGACCCCAGCGAGGAGGCGGCCGGAGGCTGGTCGCTATACATCGCCGCAGCCGAACTGGGCTCGTTGACAGGGGTGATCGCCTCATCCATCGGCACCTTGTCGTGGATCATCTCCGGCACGGAATTCATCGACTACTGGGTCGCCCACCTGATCGTCTGGTCGGGGGTGTGGGCCTTCCACTGGCGACTCGGGTGTCGCACCACTCCGCGGGGAACGGTTCGCAAACAGATTTACCTGCTCGTCGGCGCCGCTGCGGGAACCATCGGCCTGGTGGTCAGTACCTCGTTCGTGGTCGGACACCTGTTGAACTGGGCCTACGACGGCTCGATGCCCGATTACATCCCCGACTACGGGTTCGGGCCAGAGGAGGCCTCGTGGGACTCGGCCGTCGACGGAGCGCGCGATGCGACGCCGGCAATGCTCACGTTCGCTGCAGTGTGGTTCTGGTACTGGTGGCGAAACGCCCGCAGGTCTGGCCATTCCGTCGAGAGGCACGCATTCGTCCTGGTTGGTGGTGTGCTCGGTGGCCTGGGGGCAGCGGTTGCAGCCGGCAGTGGTCTTCTCTTCACGGTCCTGTTGTGGTTCCTCGCGGACCAGGGCGGCACGTCGGCGACCGAGCACTTTGACACAGCTCCGGTCTTCCTCACCGTCTGCATGGTTGGGCTGGCTGTCTGGATATACCACCGGTCAGAGTTGCCCGACAACGAGCGGCGGAGCGAGGTCGAGCGCACCTACGACCACCTCGCCTCGTGGGTGGGACTTGTGGCGGCGACAGCCGGTGTTGCCGTGTTCATGGGCGCGGTCGTACTACACCAGATAATGCCCAATCCGCACGACTGGGATGCACCGCTGGGTGAGGCGATGTCAGGTGTGGTCACACTGCTGGCGGTCGGTGGCAGCGTCTGGTGGCGAAACTGGTCGCGGATTGTGGGCCATGCCGACGAGCCGTCCGAGTTGGGCTCACCGGTGCGCCGTGTCTACCTGCTGACCGTATTCGGCTCGACCGCCCTGGTCGTGCTCGGAAGTGTGCTGGTGATGGTCTATATGGTGGTCTTCGGCCTACTTGAGCGTGACCTGGGGGCCGATGAACTGGCCTGGTTCAGGATTCCACTGGCCCTCATCGGGTCAACCGCCGGTGTCACCGTCTACCACGGGCGGGTGCTGCGCGATGGCCTCAGGTCGATGCCCACCGGCGTCGATGATGCAGCGGCTGTCCACGTGACCCTGGTTGCGGCTGTGGGGGGAAACTGGGTTCGGGAGCTCATCGAAGAGGCCGGTGTCGAGGTGCGGCTCCGCCTGAGGACCGATATCGGAGACTTCGTCCAACCCTCTGTCAAGGACCTGACTGACACCGTTCGTTCCATCGATGCAGACGAGATGCTCGTGACCGTGGCAGGTGACGGCACCTTCGAGGTGGTGCCGCTCAAGAAGGGGTGATCTACCTGCGCTGCTCGATGCGGAGGTGATCCCGGAGCCCCAGAGTGGTGGGGACCGGCCGCTGAGGCCCCGGGAGATCTGTGTAGGTCAGCGAAGGGTCGCCAGGATTGGATCCTCGGCCTTCCATGCGTCGAGCACCGCCTTTGTGAGGCTGCGCCTGGTGATCGGGGTGTAGACGACATGAGTGCCGATCAGGGATCCGTGGAGGCTTGCCGCCTGCGGCTTGGGAACCTCGACCACGATCGGGGTGTTCCTGTGGAGGCGCTTGAGGCTCTTGAGAATCTCACGGTTCCTGGGGTCACTCATGCGCAACGAGCAGAAGATCACGTCTGCATGCCTGGCGGTACCACACTCCTTATCGTTCTCGAGGGGGCAGTGGCCCGAGATCTGTGTGTCGGGGCCACCACAACCGACCGACTCGAACCCTGCGTCCTCGAGCATCTCCACGATGGCGGCCCGGACCGCGCCGTCCTCTTCCTCGACGAGGACACGTGGCCGAAGGTGCTCATCGCTGAAGTCACCTGGCCCGACGGCATTGTTGTTGTTGAGGCGCACTGTAGATCCCCTTGGTTGCCACGATCATCCGGTGTGGGGCAACCAATCGGTAGGGACCAAAGTCCCGGACCTGTAGAGAGCCAGTGAGGCCCGGAAGTCAGCTGACCTGGAGTTCGGCGACCATTCCGGCATCGCGGTGACCCGGGACGCTGCAGAACAGTACGTAGGTGCCGACTTCCAGTTCGATGCTGCCGGTTGCATCCTCGTCGGGCAACGCCTCGAGGGAGAAGTCGTCGATGCCCTCAATGCGGAGGTCGTGGTAGACGGCTCCCTCGTTGCGAAGCAGGAACGTTGCCCCGCCATCTACAGCGATCCGGGTTGGTGAGTAGGCGAACTCGGTTGCCGTGACGACGGTGGTTCCGGGCTCGACCGGTGGGGTGTCGTCGCCCCCCTGGAGGGCAACGAAAATTGTAAGCACCACCGCCACAACGAATCCGATGATGATCGCGACAAGAACCGCCGGTGATGCATTCGCCCGCCGGGGCGCCATGGATCTGGCCCTGCGCCGTTGTTCAGCACGCGTTCTTCCTCTGCCCACGGGCCCACGCTATTGCCTGACAATGACCTCAAGTAGGGACCTTCGACCCTGCTCACAGGAATCGGGGCTTCGTAGCGTCAACTCCTGGAGACCGGCTACAAGATGCGGAGGGAACCCCATGGAAACCCCAGTTGAACACCGTCTGGTTGACGAGGACGGGAAGAAGCGTCTGATGACGGTGTTGTACGCGGGGCTCTGGTCCCTGGTGCTACTCACTGCCCTCGTAACCGTCACGCACCACCTGATCGAACCCCGGCACGGCTGGGTTTCCTCGCTCGGAGTGGGAGGCCTGGTTGGATTCTGGGTCAGCATCCTTGCCGCCGGCGTAGCGGGTAACGGGTTCTATGAACTCCGGTACGAGCGTCACGCCGCCTGAGGATGTTTCTCCTGGCGTGCTGGTGTGGTAGATGATGACCATGGCTGAGCCAGTTCGTGTCTTCCTCCTTGACGACCATGAGATCGTCAGGCGTGGTGTTGTCGCCGTGATCGATGCCGAACCCGACATGGAGGTTGTTGGCGAGGCTGGAACTGCGGCGGAAGCACTCCAGGTGGTGGCGGAGGTCGGCCCCGACGTTGCCGTGCTCGACATTCGCCTCGGAGATGGATCGGGCGTAGAGGTCTGTCGGGACATCAGGTCGCAGTACCCCGCTGTGAAGTGCCTGATGCTGACATCCTTCGAAGACGATCAGGCCCTTGTAGAGGCAAGCCTTGCCGGAGCCGCGGGATACGTGCTCAAACAGGTCCAGGGAGGCGACCTCCTGGAGGCGATTCGCATGGTGGCCGACGGCAGGGTTCTCTTGGACAGGGCGACAATCCGGTTGGCGCTGCGGCGGTTGCGGGAATCTGGGGAGTCGACGGTGGGCGAATTGCCACCACAGGAGCTTCGGGTCTTTGAACTGATCGGAGACGGCCTCTCCAACCGGGAGATCGCCGACGAGATGATCCTGGCCGAGAAGACCATCAAGAACTACGTGACGAGCCTTCTTCAGAAACTTGGAATGCAGCGGCGTACCGAGGCGGCCGCATTCTCCGCCAGGCTGGATGAGCGCCGCAAGGGCGTCTGAAGTTCAGCTGTCGCTGCTGCCCGGTACCAGCGGTACGACCCACTCGATGGCGGTTCCGCCCGCAGGAGCCCGGTAGGCGGCGAACGAACCGCCGTGGTTCTCTGCCCGCGCCGCCAGGTTGGCGAGACCGCTCCTACGCTCAACGCTCTCCGACAGGCCGACACCGTCGTCGACGACCTCTATCGACAACTCCCTGTCGACCTGGATTCTCAGATCGACGGTGGATGCCCCGGCGTGTTTGGCCACATTTGTCAGGGTTTCTCGAATTACGGCTAGTGCCTCTTCGACAAGGTCATCGGACACCGCCGTGTCAAGTGGCCCCACAAACTGGCAGCGTGGTTCGGCACCGAGGGCTTCGATCATCTCGGACACGACCTCGGTGGCCCTGGTTCTGAGCCCCTGGGCGCTGTGAACCGGTGAGGCCAGATCGAAGATGACAGCGCGAATGGTGCGGGCGGTGGCATCGAGGCCATTCACTATCTCGGCCAGACGGGTCGCCTGAATGGGATCGCTGGCTGCCTGGAGTGCCTGCAGGGCCATGCCTGCCGCGTAGAGCTCCTGGATGACCGTGTCATGCAGGTCGCGGGCGATGCGCTCATGGTCCTCGGCCATGTCCCTGCGGTATTCGCTATCGCGCAGCTCTCGTTCAGCTTCAACCCACTGGGTCATGTCGCGGACAGCGGCGATTACCAGGCCGCTTCCGTTGCCGAGGGGGGCCAGGCTCACGTGCACCGGAAAGCAGGTACCGTCGACCTTCATCCCCTCAAGGCCCTGCCTGGTGCTCATTGACCGTGGCGCTGGTTCGTCTTCGAACCCCTCGCGTTGCCGACGGTGGGCTTCACGGGCAGCGGTTGGCAACAGGTCGTCGACGCTCTTGGTTACGAGGGAACCGGGGTCGTAACCGAACAGGTGTCGGGCGGCCATGTTGGCTGCCAGGATCACACCACCCCGCGCCACGACGAGGAGAGCATCTGGGGAGGTCCGCCACAGTTCGTCGGCCGTGAGCTCCTCTGGGAGTGGTCCTGTGTCTGAGCTTATTTCCATCCCCATGGCGAGGAGGCTAGGCGGTCCATCGGGCGATCAGCGGGGTCAGGCTGATCGGAAGAGGGTTATTCAGCTGCAGGGGTCCTCAATGGGTGTGGCCGGTGCATCGGAGGAAACGGTCAGCTCCTGGCCCACGAAGATGGTGTTGGGATCGTCGATGTCGTTGTCGGCCATTAGAGCCTCGACGGTGGTGTCGTGGCGCTTGGCGATCTTGGAGAGGGAGTCGCCCGACTGGACTGTCACGGTACGTTCACTGGGCTCGGCATCGGGGTCGCCGGTCTCTTCGGCGGAGAGCAGGAGCACCTGGCCGACGAAGAGTTGGTTGGCGTCACAGATGGCGTTGATGGCTGCCAAGTCATCGAGGGACATGCCGTTGTCCTTGGCTATCTGTGAGAGCGAGTCGCCTGCCTCGACGGTGACGGTTCGTGGGCCGGTGTCGGGTGGGACTGTGGTGGTCGGCGGCAGGGTGGTGGCAGTGGCTGTGGCAGCTGTGGTGGCTGTTGTGGCAGCGGTTGTCGTGGAGTAGGAGGCCTGGGTGGTGGTCACGGCCGGGACTGTTGTGGCGTAGGCATCTGGAGCCGTCGTCGGTGTGACGGTTACGGGAGTGGAGTCGTCGCTGCTCCCGCACCCGGCTGCCAAGAGGACGAGAACTCCGAGGCCGAGGATTGCTCTGTTTGCGCGCATGGCCGGAGCATACGTCTGGGAAGCCTGCTGGTTGGGGACACTCTGGCGGGGGAAAGCGCCTCAGTCAGGCCGTCCAGGTGTTCCAGTCGGTGACGGTGGACGCGGGTGATCGGGTGGCCGGTGTGAAGTCGGTGCCGATCGTGTGGCCGACGGTGATCAGGGCGATCTGGCTCACCTTCTCGAAGGGGATGTCAAGCACTGCCGCAGCCTCCTCCTCGAACATGAGGTGGATGGTGGTCCAGCAGGTTCCTAGGCCGCGTTCGCGTGCCGCCAGCATGAAACTCCAGGTGCTCGGAATGATCGAAGCCATCATGGATGCGATGCCTGTTCCGGTCGGATGTTCGACTCGACCAGGCATGCAGGGGATGAGCATTGCGGGCACCCGGTACATGTTCTCAGCCAGGTAGGAGGCTGAGTCAAGCACCCGCATCTGCTGGCTGGCACGGTCATCTGAGGCCTTCGTCCTGGTGGCCCCGGTGCTTGCAGGCATCGTGGAGTAGAGCTCCCAGCCGCGGCGATAGAGATCGGCGAGGGCTGCCTTCTTGTCATCGTCAGTGACGACGAGGAACCGCCATCCCTGCCGGTTGGAACCAGTCGGTGCCTGGACGGCAAACTCGAGGCATTCCTCTATAAGTGCAGGTTCCACAGGTCGGTCGAAGTCGATCCGCTTTCGTACAGCGCGGGTAGTGGAGAGGAGTTCGTCTGCGGAAAGTCCGAGGGTGGTCATTGGGTGGGGTCCTTTCAGGGGGTTCAGGAGTGTCAGGTGGTCTGGGTTTCGGCCAGGTCGCGTATGCCCTCGATCGTGCGGTGCATGTTGGTGGCCTGCCCCTTTTGGCGGTGGGCGATGATCGCCGCCTCCTTGTCGGGCATTGCCGCGATGGCGGCGGTCAGGCCGGATGGGCCGGGGCCCAACACCATCGAGAACCGGAGGCGTGTGCCTCCGAGGAGGGGTGTGAGTTCGAAACGCCACTGGGCCGCAGGGTTGTCGGGATCTCCGGGGTGCCAGGCGAACACCCGCTCTGGTTCGTAGTCGACGAGCGTGCAGGTGATCTCCCATTCGCCAAGGTCGTCTCGTCTGTTGCGGCCCATGAAACGGGCTCCAACGGCCGGCTCGTCGTCGATCCACTCGGCCCCCTGAAACTCGTCGCTGAACCGGGCCGGCAGGTTGATGTCGGAGACGATCGGCCAGATGTCGGCGGCCTTGGCGTCGATGTCAACCTCGACTGTGACTCCTGCACCGTCGGTGAACAGGGGAGGCCGGCCGTCGGTGGTGCCTTCGAGGGTTCGGCTCCACTTGTCGAACCAGGTGATCTCCCTGGCCGGTCGCCGGGGGGCCAGAGCGAATTCGTCGCCGATCGTGTAGGCGACCGGCAACAGGACCACCTGGGTTACCCCCTCGGGGATTTCGAGGAGTTCTGCGACCTTGTCGGCGGCGCCGAGGTGGAGGGTGGTCCAGGCGGTGCCGAGGCCGCGCGAGCGAGCTGCAAGACAGAAGCTCCACGCCGCCTGGATGACTGAGTCGAACAGGCCGGGCCGTCCGCTGCCGTCATGCCCGCCGTAGATTGTGACCAGCACGAGGGCGGGAACCTCGTGCAGGTGGTCGGCCAGATGTCCTCCCGAGCGGGCGGCGCGCTCTCTCGGGTCACCGGTTCCAGCAAGGGCGCTTGCCCGTTCCGACAGCCATGTACCACCTGCCTCCCGGTAGAGGTCCGCAAGCTGGGACTTCACCTTCGGGTCGCGGATCACCAGCCAGCGCCTGCTCGGCTGGTTACCCCCGGTGGGTGCCTGTTCAGCCAGGTCGATGCAGTCCAGGAGGAGGTCCTCGGGCACTGGCTTCTCCAGGTCGAGGCGGCGGCGCACGGACCTCGTCGTCGACAGCAGGCGGTCTATCTCCTCCACTGGAAATGACATTTCGACTCCTCCGGTCCCGGTGTCGATTCCGTTCCAGCCAACGCGACCTTCGGGGCGACCCGGTGAGCATTGCATGCCCCTGAGCCGCTCGGCTAGGCGGGACTCAGGGTCGAGGTGGTGCAGGAAGCAGCGACCGCAACTGCTCGACCGTGGCCCCCAGGATCTCAGCTGCACGTTCCAGGTCGGGCGGAGGCGGACCAAGTGCATCCTGTAGGACCTGTACGGATACTCCGAGTGTCTCGGCCGCTGCTTGAAGGTTGTTGCCGGGGGGCGGTGCGTCGCCTCCATCCTCTGGTGGTTGTCGGTCAAGGGTGCCGTTCCCGCCTCCCGTGAGGGCGCTGTCATGCAGCTCTCCCCACAAGGTGGGGCCCACGTAGTAGGGGAACACGTCGACGAGGGAGCCGTCGGGGCGCTGCTCCTGGGTCACGTGGTAGTGGTAGCGCGGCTCGGTGAAGCCGGGCAGGGTGCCCAGGTGGCCGTTGTGCTCGTCGAGGGCCATCGGGCTGGCGTCGTTCAAAGAGGCGTCGTAGTACCAGTCCTGCATAAACCAGCCTGTGTCGGCCAGGAATGCGTTGCCCGACTGGGAGGTGACGGCGGTGCCGATGTCGGGTCCGGGCAGGTCGGTTGTGACGGTGCCGGCCGCCGGGTCCATCTGGTCCACGAGAAGGCAGGTTCGTTGGCCGGCTACTCCACAACCGGTGGCCGAGTCGGGGTCGGCGTAGTCACGTACCCGCCACGACGAGCGGGCGAGGGTGTTGTCAGATACCCAGGGTCCGGCGATAGGAACCCCGTCGGCTGCGAAGCCGTAGATGGGGGAGTGGTACCAGTCGTACCCCAGTTGGTCTGCCAAGCAGGTCGGGTTGGAATGGTGATGGTAGGTGCCCATTGCCGAATGGCCGGGGCAGATGTCGAGGTCGTAGGCCTCAGCGGCGGGGGCCAGGTTCCACCAGACCCGCTCACCCTGCCAGGACTGGCCGTCGCTCCAGTTGAAGATCGCAGTTCCGTTCACCCAGAGGCCAATTGCTCCGAGGCCCGTTGCGACGGGTTCCGCTGCCTTGACCGGATCGACTGGGAACCGTGCCTCCCAGTCCTGGCTTGTCGGGCAGGCGGGCCCCGGAGGCCAGTACCCGTAGCCGGATCCGGGTACGTCTTCGCAGCCGGTGCTGCGATATCCGATGTCCTCGCCAAAGGAGACCTGATCCTCGAGGCTCACCAGCGTCGAACCGCCCATGAAGTCGTGTGCCTGTCGGGGCCTGTTGTCGAGGAAGTCGATGTGGTCCTGGCTGATCGTGGTCTCGTAACTGGGTATGCCGCTGGCCCGAATATGTAGATAGGTGGTGCCGTCAACGTCAACGAGTTCGGCCGACTGCACGTCGGTTGGAACAACTGAAGCGTCTGAGATGACTGCTGCGGGTATGTCGTCGACGTTCAGCATCCACGAGGAGAGGAGGGCCTGTTCAGGGGAGAGGTCAGCCAGTGGTTGTGGAACGCCTGTCGATGTGGGTGGAGACGGTGGTTGAGTCGTGACCGTGGGTGACGCCGTTGTCGTGGCCGTGGCAGCGGAAGTTGCGGTCGGGGGCGCAACAGGCATCGTGCCTGCAATCGATGTGGGGGTCGGGGTCTGAGTGGTTGAAACAGTGGTCGTCGACACGACGGAAGGAGTTGGAACTGGAGTGGGCGTACCCGGTTCTGGTGGCTTCGCAACGGATGAATCGGTTAGCGCAGATGGGGTGGATGCAATGTCGGAGGCGGTTGAGCCGCTCGGTGATGCCCCGGTCGTGGCCTCAGTAAGTTTCGAGGCGGCGCACGCCTGTGCGGCGAGGGAAACGATCAGCAGGAGGGCGGCCGCCAGAAAACGGTTTGTGATGTTGGTCCCCATGTCTGCCACAGCCTCGCAGGTCCATGTTGTGTAGGTGTGATGACAGGGCGAGATCCGGCTGATGGGCCGGTGGTTACAGGTCTCCCAGCCACGCCGGCGCCCGGTCCAGCAGGTACTCGCTGATCTTGTGTGACCTGTCCAGTGCGTCACACATCGAGGTGCTGTTGTCGCCTCGGAACAGGGCAGCCAGCGGGGTCTCCAATCTCGCTGTAACCCCGAGGGAGCGCTGCGGAGCGTCTGTCACCGCTGCGAACGAATCAACGGCTGAAACCTCGATGGGCAGGTCGGGGCCTCCGATTCCGGCCAACTCGGTTGCCAGCACCAGCAGGTCGGGACCTTGATCGAGGGGTGGGAGGGCCCAGGTGAACATGATCTGGATTACGAGGTCGTCGCTCGGGTCGGCATCGTCGGGGATCGACATGACCTCGTCCTCGAAGGCCATCAGGGTGCGAGGCTCGAGGTCAAGCGAGAGGTGCAGGTCGAGCGGTCCGCCACAGGCTGCCTCCGGATGCAGGTCGACCTCGAACGCCTGGCGCATCGAGTAGGTCTCGACGAAGTGGCGTTCATCATGCACATGGAAGCCGTGCTCGGCGGCATGGTCCTTCAGGTCGGCGATGAACCCGGCGATGTCGACTACTGCCACGTGCGCTCCTCCCGACCTGATGGATTGCCTCAACAGGGTAGGTGCAACAGGTTAGGGGCCAGGGAGTCGGGACCACAGGGCTGGGTCATGGTGGCGACCCGCTGTGAAGGCCCCGGGGGAAGCCGCCCTGTCGGGTGCTAGACCGGTGGTGTGGGTGAACATAGGGATATCGGAACTGACGCGTCAGCAGTATTGAGCGACCTGCACGACGCTGCCGATGCGGTCGTGGCGGCGCTCACCTCGCACGAGGACTGGGGGCCGTCGGGAAACCGGCCGGATCAGTACGAGAGCGACGTGGTTGCCGACCGTGCAGTTCATGAATTGTTGGACCCGCTCGGTTACGGCGTGCTCAGCGAGGAGTCCGGTCTGACCGTTGGGTCGGGCCCTACCGTTGTGGTTGATCCACTTGACGGCTCCACCAACGCCTCAAGGAGCATTCCGTGGTACTCGACGTGCCTATGCGCTGTCGATGATGGGGGCCCATGGGTGGCCGTAGTAGCTGATCTGACTACCGGGTGCCGCTACGACGCTGTCAGGGGCTGGGGTGCTCGCCGTGACGGAATCGAGATCAGGCGCGAGTCGGCGCCGGCCCTCGAGGATTCGCTCGTTGCCATCTCGGGCCTACCACCTCGAAACCTGGGATGGGGGCAGTTCAGGGCCTTCGGGTCGGCCGCCCTCGACCTGTGTGCCGTGGCCGACGGCCGAGTCGACGGGTACGTCGACTGCTCGCCCGACGCCCACGGTGTCTGGGACTATCTGGCGGCTGCACTGATATGCGATGAGGCCGGTGTGGTCGTTGCCGATGCACTTGGAAGAGACCTCTGCGTTCTTGATTCTGATGTCCGCCGCACACCCGTTGCAGGCGCCGGACCTGCTCTTGCCGAGGCACTAATGGAGGCCAGGAAGGGGTTCTGAGCCTGTCCTTCACCGGGGAGTGTCCACCGGTAGGGTGTCCGCTCCCGGGCGCGTAGCTCAGTTGGCTAGAGCACCTCCCTTACAAGGAGGGGGTCGGGGGTTCAAGTCCCTCCGCGCCCACCAATAACAGACTGACTAGATGGTAAATTTTGGAGTCGGACACCTCCCGGCGGCGCCATGATGTCGCCTCCATTCACAGTTCATTCACGAGAGAAGTACAACCATTGCGCCTATCTGTGATCTTGTGACATGACCCGCCGCCTGACTGACCACTCAGTCCTAACCTTCGACTGCTACGGGACACTCATCGATTGGGAGACCGGGATATGGGATGCGTTCCAGCCACTCTTGGCGGAGAACCCGCCAACGGGTCTACAGCGCGATGCCCTGATTGCGGCCTTCAACTACTTGGAAGCGGAGCAGCAGTCCGCAGCACCCACCATGAGTTACCCCACCGTTCTGGAATGCGTACACCGGGCGTTGGCCGAGGGCCTGGACCTGAAGACGTCGCCAACGCTCGATCATGCGTTCGGAGCGTCAGTCCCATCTTGGCCGGCGTTTCCCGACTCGTCCGATTCCCTCAATTTCCTGTCAGAGCACTTCAGGCTTGTGATCCTGTCCAATGTCGACCGTGCGGGTTTTGCCGCCTCCAACACGTTGTTAGGCGTCGAGTTCGACACCGTCTACACAGCTGAGGACATTGGCTCGTACAAGCCTGACCCCTCCAACTTTGAATACCTGATCGAACACGTGGAGTCCGACTTGGGGTACGGCAAGTCAGACATATTGCATACGGCCCAGGGCATCAGACACGACCAAATCCCAGCCCGAGCAATCGGTCTTGCCAACGCGTGGATTGATCGAACCCGCCTATCTGAAACCGGCATGGCTGGTCTTCCAGAAATCGACCACATATTTTTCTCCATGGCCGAAATGGCCGCTGCCGTGAAAACCGAGGTGACCTCTCGATGAGCAACGGGGCCTTGGTGCTGTGAAGACCTCTACCTCTGTTCTGGCGATCGGCGCAGCGATCTTGATCGGGGTTCTCGTGGCCTTCGCTGGGAGTTTTGGGGGCCTTCGCTGGGGCGGCTTTCCGATCTTCGCGTGGGCCGCCCTTCTGGCCTTCTTAGTGCAGTGGGTCGTGTTCGTTCCTTCATGGTTCGCCCACACTGAGCACTTCTTTGACTTCACGGGGTCCCTCACGTATCTCGCCGCGGTCGCCCTCGCCCTGGTTACCCGTGGCTCCGTGACTCCGTATTCTCTGCTTGTTGCCGCCATGGTCGCGGTTTGGGCGTTGCGGCTCGGGGCGTTTCTCGTGACTCGTGTCAGGGCCGCTGGTTCCGACACCCGGTTCGATGCCATGAAGTACCGCTTCGCCTGGTTCCTTATGACCTGGACCTTGCAGGGGCTCTGGGTTCTACTGACCGCTGCGGCTGCCTTGGCCGCCATCACCAGTCCCGAAGACCGACAAGTCGACGCCTTAGTCCTCCTAGGGGCGGCTATCTGGGTGTTCGGATTCGGCATCGAAGTCACAGCAGACGAACAGAAGCGCAGGTTTCGTGCACAACCCGAGAACCTGAACAGGTTCATCGCCACCGGCCTCTGGGCGAAATCACGGCATCCCAACTACGTCGGAGAAATTCTCCTCTGGTTCGGCGTGGCCGTAGCGGCCTTCCCCGCCCTTTCAGGCTGGAGCATGGTGACCCTGGTCTCGCCCCTCTTCGTGTGGCTTCTCCTCACCCGGGTCAGCGGAGTTCCACTCCTTGAAGCGTCAGCCGACCGGCGTTGGGCCGGCGACCCGGAGTACGAGGCCTACAAGATCTCCACTCCGACGCTGCTGCTCAAGATGCGGTAGTCGACGAAGACGGTTCCGAGGTGTTGGTGGCCACCCAGTCGTCGAACTCCTCCCAACGGGTATCTAGCCAGTCGACCACCTCGCTTGCACCAGGGGTCTCATTGCGCGAGATGCGCCTTGCATGGAATCGGATCGGAACCGGGAACGGGACGTTGCGCCACAAGTCGCCGAGGGTTCGAAAGTCGTGGACACCCACGTGGTTCAGAAACAGCAGATCGGTCGACGGTGCTGCGTCCAGGATTGAGAGCAAGCCGGCGGTCCGGATTGGGAGCACGTGCCGAAGTCGTCGCGCCGAAGCCACCCGCCCGGGCGCCGTTGTTCCGAGCGTGTCAATCGCCTGTTTCCGTTTGGCTTCTGAGTACCGAGTTCCTTCCGGGAAGATGACGATCGCTTCGTCGTATTCGAGGTCCGAGGCGAGCCGCGCGATGTTGTCCAACTCGGGCCGGTTGTCAGTCGAGTTACGGTCGACGAAGTAGTTGGGTAGTCGGTGGCCCACTACGTCGAGACACGGATCCCAGAGCAGTTGCCGCTTCAGGACGAAACGGGGCCGGAGTCCAGCTGTAGCGAGGATGGATGCAACAAGCAGAGCGTCACCCTGGCTGCCGTGTCGGGCCAACACGATGAGCGGCCCCCCCGCCCGGAGTGCCTCACGGCCCTCTAACCCGTGCGCCATGCCGAGGAGAGACCGCGCTCCCCGTACAAGGTTGGTCGACCACCATCGCTGGAGCCGGCTGTGTGCGTGGAGGGAGTTGCGGCTGTCCAACTGACCCAGGAGGGAGTACCGCACCCAGAGCACGGCAGCCCAGAGCACCCCCGCAGATTCCAGCCCGGCCCACCAGACCGCGTAGATGGCGAGCCGGACCGTTGATCCGCGTCGCCGGGCCAGTAGGTCCACGATCCCGCCGATGACAAGCGCCGGTATGAGCAGCACGACGAAGGCAAGGAAGCCGGTCAGGATGGCAGGGACCGTGAAGATGCGACGGCGCCACCGCTCCCTCCTCGTCGAGTCCCGAGATGACCAGACTCGCGGTCTGTGCATTGCGCTAACCGCGCGCACCGCGCGGTGCGGCGGCGCCGAGACAGGCACTGGCCAGAAGCCTGGTGGCCTCGATCACGACAACTCTGCGCTCGTCGCCGCGATCCTTCGGAGGCCGGTAGCGGGCGGCGTAGGCGGCGACCGCATCGGCACAGGCGCCCGGATCGCTGGTGACATGGGCTACCCCTTCGATAGTGAGCCAGCGCCCACCGTCGACCTGGCAGATGGAACCGCGGAGTTGCCCTACCTCGAGCAGCTTTGCCTTCACACTTCCCGACCAGGTGATGATCCGGGCCGATCCCGTGTTTCGGTCCCACGTGAAGCCAACCGGGGTGGTGTGAGGATGGCCGTTGGGCCTCACGAGTGTGAGCACGGCCAGGTGTCGTTCGCCCACGAAGCCCTCAAAGGGAGGTCCGGGATCTGGAAGAGAGAGCGTTGGCATGCTTGGAGACTCAGCCAGCCCGGTGTGCCCGCGACCGGGGAGGCGATTCGCTGGGGCCGGCGAGTTGGTCCCGGTGGCAGTAACCGAGTTTCAGTTGGACGACTGCCTCGTGGCTTGCGCTTTGAGTGGCGGTCACGAGCGCCTTGTAGGAAAGAACGATCAACACGCTGAACCATCCTTGAACATGCCGGCGAGTCGTCGGAGGTTCCGCTGCCAGATGAGCGCGAGAAGCGGACGTGCTACTGCAGCAGTAGTGCGACCCCCCAACCACCAGGGAAAAGATAGGTCCTCATCCCAGAAGAAAGTCGTCTCGCCGTTGCTCTGGTCTTCGAGACGGAACCTGCCGACTCCAGTAACGAGACCGCGATGCTCAACGCCCATAAGACGTCCATCCTCCCAGTCGGTCACGGCCATTCTGTCGAGTGTTCGGAGTGGCCCGACTCGGGTTTCACACTCGAACGTCGTTCCCACTCCGGTCGCCTGCACCGAGGTGAGCCGGATCTCGGCGGCATCGGCCATCCAGTCTGAGTGCCGACGGACATCCGCGATCACCTCCCAGACGACAGCCCGGGGGGCGTCGATGCTGACACTTGAGCTGAAGTGGGCCATCAATTCGCTCCTCGGGACTCCAAGTTGGCGGTGGCGATCTGACGAACGCCGCACATACTGGCGCATGAGTTTGCCGACTGCCCATCCGCTGGCGTCGGATCTGTGAGGAGGAAACTGACATGCGTATTGTGGCGGTGACTGGCGCCTGGTGGCTGTGGCAGGCCCGTAGTCGTGAGCCCGGCCCGGCCCTCAGCCGATCCCTCCCAGGGTGAGGCCACCGTCGACCACCACCACGTCGCCGGTCTGGTAGCCGGCTCGGAGTATCCCCAGCACTGCTTCAGCACAGTCCTCCGAGGTGCCCGAGCGGCCTAGCGGTGCCCGGTCGGAAACTGCCGAGTGAAGGGCATCCCAGGTCTCCGTCCACGGAGTCTCGACGAGGCCCGGGGCCACGGCGTTGACCCTGACCTCAGGTCCCAACACGTTTGCCATCAGCCGGGTGAGGTGGTTCAGCCCGGCCTTGGAGACCGCATAGGGGATGCAGCTGCCGCCGGCGATCAGGCCCGCAATCGACGTGATGTTGATGATGTTGCCGTCGCCGCTGGCCTTCAGGGCCGGCACGGCAGCCCGGCTGAGATACCAGGTGCCGAAGACGTTTACGTCGATGATCCGGCGGAACACCTCCTCGGTTACTGCATTCAGGTCGTGGTGTGGGATGACCTGTGTGTAGCCGGCGTTGTTGACGAGGATGTCGAGGCGACCGAACACTTCGAGGGTCGCGTCGATGAGACCGGTGCACTCGTCCTCGTTGCTCACGTCTGCACGGTGGTAGTGGACCGCAGCCCCCAACTCGCCCGCCAGGGCCTTGCCCGCATCGACAGACGAGGAGGAGTTCACTACAACCTTCGCTCCAGTCGCAACAAGCGCCTGGGCGGTCGCCTCCCCGATCCCACTGGTCGAACCCGTGACTATCGCAACCCTGCCGTCGAACTCGCCCACTGCTTCCTCCGCTCATCGATCCAACCGTTCAGAGATGCGATTACCCACGCCCAGGCAGCGTCTACGTGCATCAGGAACCCATCCTCGCACAGGGACCTTCGACCCTGATCAGTGGGTGGTCGCATGCCTAGGTTCGCCCGGATGAGCAGATTCCAGATGCACCTGACCAGTTCACCGGGAGCCTCACCATGGCTATGACCCCGAGGGAGCGCGTGCTCACAACTCTCAACTACGAGGAGCCAGATCGGATTCCGATCGTCATCGGGGCCAGCAACGCCACCGGCGTCAAGATGAAGCCCTACCGGAAGGTCAAGGAACTCGCCGGAATCGAGGCTCCCGACGAGTACATGTACCGGTGGCCGGAGTTGGGCACCGCCCACATCGACGAGGAGACGATGCTGCGCCTCCACAGCGATGTGCGTGGTGTCACCGACCTCGAGCCGGTGGCCGTGCGGGAGCGGAACAGGTCCCGCGATCCGCACAGCGACTGCTTCGACTCGTGGGGTGGCGGGCAGATGGAGGTGACGCCTGGCGACTGGTTCCCGGGGATTCATCCGATTCCCGATGCCACCTGCTCGCAGGACCTCGAGCAGTACGCCGGCTGGCCCGATATGGCCGACCCCAGTCGCCTTGCACATGTGAGGGGCGAGGCCCGACACTTGGCCGAGGATGGACAGTTCGCCATCATGGCCACGCCGTGGCTGTTGTTCCCCTTCGAGCGGGCACACGCCATGCAGGGCATGGAGGCCTTCCTGCTGAACATGGCCATGCGTCCCGACTTCGCCAGGGAACTCCTCGAGCGCATTGCCCACGAGTGCAAGGCACTGATGGGTCGCTTCCTCGCCGAACTGGGCGACAACGTCGACATCATCAAGATCGGCGACGACCTCGGAACCCAGGACAACCTGATGATCTCACCCAGGATGTACCGGGACATTCTCAAACCCGTACACGCCGACTTCATCCAGTTCATCAAGGAACGGACGAAGGCCAAGGTCCTGTTCCACAGCTGCGGCGATGTGGCGCTGTTGATCGACGACTTCATCGAGATTGGTGTTGACATCCTCAACCCGATCCAGGCATCGTCGGGGAGGATGTCGGACTTCGCCGCCCTCAAGGAACGCTACGGAAACGACATAGTCCTGTGCGGGGGGATCGACACCCATCGGGTCCTACCATTTGGCACCCCCGACGATGTGCGCATCGAGGTTCGTCGCGTAATCGACCTGCTCGGGCCGGGGGGAGGCTTCATGATCGGGGCCGTCCACACCATCATGAACGACGTGCCGGCAGAGAACCTCCTGGCAATGGTCGATGCGGTAGAGGAATACGGGCACTATCCGCTGCGCTCCTGAGCATGTTGTAGGGCACCTGAAACAGGAACTTTGCCCGGTGACTCGTCTTTAGGTCGATCCTCTGGAATACTGCCCCCATGCAGATGCGAACGCCCGTAACCACCCTTGCCCTGATAGTGACCCTGACGCTCCTCGGAACCGGCTGTGGCCTCCTCGAGTCGAACACCGACGAGATGGACACGCTGCGGGCCGAGATTATCCAGTTGCGCGAAGACGTCCTCGATCTTCAGACCGAGGTATCGCTCCTGGCTGCCGTTCCCCCGACCACGGCCACGCCAACCGTCACCACAACGACCAGAGCTTCGTCGTCAGCACCGGTGGCGACGACCACGTCACGGGCTGCGGGCACCCCTGCAACCTCCCCACCTGCGCCCACCACAACCGTCGACGTGGGCACACTCGATGAAGAAGAGGTCCTCACAGCTACCTACGAGTGGGGTCCCAGCGACGAGACGGTTGCCCTCCAACAGGTCCTCGGTGTAGTGGCCGACGGCTGGTACGGAAATAACACCCGTTCAGCACATCTGGCCGCCCTCCAGGACCTCGCCTTGGCAACCGATGGTGTCCCCTCTGCGCCTGACACCACCACGACTGAGGCTCCGGCCGAGGGCGAGACCACTACAACCGTGGCCGGCGAGACAACGACAACCGTTGCCGGTGAGACCACCACCACTGCGGCTGGCGAGACCACCACCACGACCGCAGCGGGCGAAACCACGACCACTGTTGCAACGACGACAACGGTCGCCGCCACCACCACCACAGCAGCCGGCTAGACCGGGTGTCACGGACCGGTAGGCGACAGCGCCTGTCCGGTCAGCGGGCCTCAGGTCCCGATTATGTTGTGCTCCGGTCCGTACGGAAAGCCGGTAATGTTCTCTGCACCGTCTTCAGTGACGATGAGAATGTCATGTTCCCGGTAGCCACCGGCACCCGGTTGGCCCTCGGGGATGGCGATCATCGGTTCCATGGACACGACCATTCCGGGCTCAAGAACCGTCTCGACATCTTCGCGTAGTTCCACACCAGCCTCGCGTCCGTAGTAGTGGCTGAGCACGCCGAAGCTGTGTCCGTAACCGAAGGACCGGAACTTCAGGAGGTCGTGTGAGCGGTATATGTCGTTCAACTCGGTTGCAATGTCACAGCACCGGACCCCGGGTCGGATCAGGTCCAGACCGCGCTCGTGGACCTCGACGTTGACCTGCCAGAGGCGCAGGTGCTCGTCGGAGGTGACGTGGTCGCAGAACAGAGTGCGTTCCAGGGCCGTGTAGTAGCCGAAGATCATTGGAAATGTGTTCAGCGACAGAATGTCGCCCGACTCGACCGCCTTGTTGGTCACCGGGTTATGGGCTCCGTCGGTGTTGATGCCCGACTGGAACCAGGTCCATGTGTCCATCAACTCCACAAAGGGGAAGTCGGTGGCGATCTGGCGAACCATTGCGGTGGTCGTGGCAAGTGCGACCTCCTGTTCGGGAACTCCGGCGGCCACGGCTTCCAAACAGGCCGCACCGCCAAGGTCGCAAATTCGGGCACCGTGTCGGATCAGGTCGTGTTCCTCGGTCGACTTGATGGTCCGCATCCACATAGTTGCAGCGCCGATGTCGACCAGTTCGACACCCGGTAGGGCGGCCTCCAACTCCCTGAAGCGCTCCATTGTGAGGTGGTCGAACTCAACCCCGAGTCTCTTGACGCCAACTGTCAGACCCCGAACCGCCTCGTAGTAGTTGTCCCGGCGCCAGTCGGAGTAGACGACGTTGTCCCCGTGGGTTCTACGCCAGGGTTGGCCACCGTCGATCCCGGCCGAGATGGTCGTTGCGCTGCCGGAATCGACAACCATTCCGTAGCGACGTCCGAAGTGGCAGTACAGCCATCCCGAGTAGTAGCAGATGTTGTGAAACGAGGTCAGCAGGCAGGCGTCCAACTGCTCGGCCTCCATGTGGGTCCTCAGGTCGCCCTGACGGCGGTCCATCTCAGCTGCCGAGAACGGCGACCACTCTTTTTTGCCCCAGTGCCAACGGGTAACGTGGACCATGTCGTCGGTTGTCATGTCGCCCCCTTTTTTCTGGTTACCGTGCTAGCCCTTCAGGCCGGTGATGATCCGGTCTGCAATCTCGTCAAGCAGCTCCGCCGACGTTCCAAACGTGATGCGAACGTGGTTCTCAGCGGCAGGCCCGAAGTTGGGTCCGTTGCCGCAGGCAACTCCCGTCATGTGGCGGAGCCATCTTGCGGGGTGGTCGCCCGTGTCGAACGCCGACAGGTCCAGCCATGCCACAAAGGTTGATTCGGGTAGGAACATCGTGACCTCTGGCAAGTCGGTTCTGATCCGGTCAAACAGGTGTCGCCTGTTGCGGTCCAGGACGGCGAGCAGGTCGTCGGCCCATTCGGATCCGGTCTCCCATGCGGTGATCGATGCCTCACAACCCATTCGGTTGGGAGCTCCGAGCAGCTCAGCGGGAATTGAGCGGAGGGCTGAGCGGAGTCTGTCGTTGCCACAGACTGCAACGGCACAATTCATGCCACCGAGGGCGAACGTCTTGACTCCCGCGGTGACGGCAACCGTCCGCGAGGCGGCGCCGGGCACCGTGAGCATCGGAACGTGGGTCGAGCCTTCGTACACCAGGTCGCTGTGGATTTCATCGGAGACAATGGTCAGGTCGTGCTCGTGGGCCAACTCGACTATTCGGGCCAGTTCCCCGGCGGTAAGTACCCGCCCGGTCGGGTTGTGGGGATGGCAGAGCAACAAGAGGCTGATACCGGGGTCGGCCTCGAGCAGTTCGGAGAGGGCGTCAAAGTCGTAGTGCCAGCCCGTTTCGGTGAGAACCAGTGACCAGTGGACGGCTCGCCTGTCGGTAGTGGGTGACACGTCCAGAAAGGGTGGGTACACCGGTGGCGTGTACATGATCCCGTCACCGGGTTCGGTGAGCGCCTCGACACAGGCCCAGATGCCCTGGAGTACATTCGCCGTTGGGAGGATAAGCCCAGGGTCCGGTGTCCAGCCGTGTCGCTGGGCTGCCCAACGGGAGAAGGCGGGCCCAACGTCGTCGCCCGCAGAGTGGTAGCCGAACGCACGCACGTCAACCAGTTCACGCAGGCGTTCCACCACGGCAGGGGGTGGGCCGAAGTCGTGTTCTGCAATCCATGCCGGGATCACCCTGTCCGGGTAGCGGTTCCACTTGATGACACCTGAGGCACGTCGATCAACTGGGTCCACGAACCCGAGATCGATCAGCGAGTTGGCGGGCTCAGACATGTCGTGATGCTAGGGGAGCAGGAAGGAAACAGCATGTCGACATGACCTTCCGGGGCAGGCAACCAGTGTCCTCAGCCGGCGTGCAGGGGCCTTTCCGCAAGGCCCATTGCCGCCTCGGCGATCGCCTCTCCGAGGGTCGGGTGGGCATGGATGGTTCCAGCGATGTCCTCGACCGTGGCAGCCGTCTCGACTGCCAGAGCAGCCTCTCCGGCGAGTTCGGCGACATGGGCTCCTACGGCCTGTACGCCGATGACCGTGCCCTCGCCGTCGGCTGTGACCGTGACGAAGCCGTCACCGGCGCCGAGGGTGGCGGCCCGACCCGATGCAGCAAGTGGGAAGCGCGAGGATGTCACGGCGATACCGGCAGATGACGCCTCACCTTCGCTCATGCCGACGACCATGACCTGGGGGTCGCTGAAGACAATCAACGGAATGCATGTCGGGTCAAAGGCATTGGCATGACCGCAGGCGACATCGGCGGCAACCTCGGCCTCTGCGGTGGCCTTGTGGGCCAGGGCCGGTCCGGCGGTCAGATCTCCGATTGCGAAAACCGTGTCGGTTGCCCTCCTGGCGGCGTCGACCACAATCAGGCCGCTGCCATCGAGAGTGGCACCCGCTTCGGTAAGCCCGATCAGGTCGCTGTTTGGGCGACGGCCAACCACTACCGCCACCCTGTCGGTAGGCAGGGTGGCACTGCCGCTGGGACCAGACACGACTAGGCCGGCGTCGTCGATACCGACAGCGGTCGTATTGCAGCAGATTCCAACACCCAGGTTCCGCAACCCCCGGGTAACGGTTCTGGTGATGCGGTCCTCGAAACCGGGGAGGATCGATCCCTCCGCCTCGACGATCGTGACCCGACTCCCCAACTTCGCGAAGGCGCAACCCAACTCGACACCGACGTAGCCACCACCAACCAGCACGAGCTCCTCCGGAAGGGTGTCCGACGACAGGAGGTCTGCGGAGCCGACAACACGTGCGCCGTCAAGGGGAACCTCGGCCAACTCAACTGGGCGCGATCCGGTGGCGACGATGGCGTGCCTGAAGTCAAGATGCTCGACGGTCGCACCATGTTCGACGACGACGCGGTTCGGCTTTATGAAACGTGCCTCGCCCGCCAGAACGACAACCCCGGCACGGTCCAGCAGGTGCCGGACACCCCCTGTGAGCCTTTCCACCACGGCTCCCAGATGGGCCTGCACAGCCGACATGTCGAGGTCTGTCGTCGCCGCAACCCCCCAGGGGGCCACCCTTTCGGGTGCCGCCATGGCGTCGGCCACCTCGATCAGAGCCTTGGACGGGATGCAGCCGACGTTGAGGCAGGTCCCGCCCAGTTCGCCGCGTTCCACAAGGGTCACCCGGCGGCCCAGGCGGGCGGCGTGCAGGGCGGCTGCGTAGCCCCCCGGGCCTCCGCCGACTACGAGCAGGTCGACCGCCTCAGCGACCTCGCCGACCACCATGGTGTGCCCCTCAGCCCTCTACCAGCAGGTTCAAGGGTTCCAGGAGGTCGGCTGTGATGGACCCCTTGAACGCCGATGCCAGGTCTCCGTCGATCAGGCGGTGGTCGGAGCCGAGGACGATCGGAAGGGTTGGCCTTGCCACGACCTCTCCGTCGACCACGACTGGCCGATCGGCGACGGCACCAAGGCCGAGGATTGCCGCTTGGCCTGGTGGGATGATCGGCGTGGCCCAGCGGCCGCCCATCGACCCGTAGTTGGTGATGGTGAAGGTCGCCCCCGCAAGGTCGGCAGCGGTCAGTGTCCCGTCACGGCCGCGGGAAGCCAGGTCGGCGATGGCCGTGGCCAGGGCGAAGAGGTCGAGACGGTCGACGTCACGGACAACAGGAACCACGAGCCCGGTCTCGGTGGCGACGGCAATCCCCAGGTTGACCGAGTCATGCACGACGATCGAGTCGCCCGGGCTGCCCTCGATGGTCGCATTGACCATCGGGTACCGGTGCAGGGCCCTGGCGGCGGCTGCAGCTGCCACCGTGAGGGCTGTTACCGCAGCGGCTCCAGGCCTGTCCATGCTCCTCAGGCGGTGACGGAAGTCGACGAGCAGGGATGCGTCAATCTCGTCCATGGAGTGGATGTGGGGGATCTCTGCCCAGGACCTCTCCATGTTGCGTGCGACCACACCGCGGACTCCGCGCAGGGGATGGCGTCCGAAGGGCATCTGGCCCAGGTCTCCCAGAGGAGTGTGGACCGGAGGAGAGGAAGAGACCTGCGGCGTAGGGGCCGGGTGGGTGCCTGCGGCCCGTACGTCGTCGGATGTGATCCGCCCACCGGGGCCTGTTCCTGTCACGGTACCCAGGTCAACATCCGCCTCGAGGGCCAGCTTTCGGGTGGCGGGGGAGGCCTTTGGTCGGGACACGGCATCCGAAGGTGTGGGCACGGGGTCAGCCGATGGAGGGCTCGCAACAGGCTTGGTGGGTTCGGTGTCGTCGGCTACCTGGGCCGAGCCGTCGTCCAACTCAATCAGGACCTCACCCACGTTTAGCCGGTCACCCTCGGATGCACCGAGACGGAGCACCGTGCCGGCGACCGGGGAGGGAAGCTCAGAACTGGCCTTGTCGGTGAGCACCTCAACCAGCGGCTGGTCCCGCACCACCACATCGCCGGGTGAGACGAGCCACTCGACGATCTCTGCCTCTTCGAGGCCCTCGCCGATGTCGGGCAGCCGGAACTCAAACGCCATGGCGGTCAGCCTGACTCGAGGGTGCGACGCACGGCGGCGATGATCCGCGCCTCGTCGGGAACGTAGAGGTCCTCGAGCATTCCCACCGGGTAGGGAACGTCGTAGCCCGACACCCTTGTCACTGGAGCCTCAAGGGACCAGAAGCACTCATCGTTGATGGTCGCAATCACCTCGGAGGCAAATCCACCGGTCTCACATGACTCCTGTACGACAACGGCACGACCGCAGTGGCTGACCGCCTCGGTGACTGCCTCGATGTCGAGCGGCACGATGCTCCGCAGGTCAAGTACCCGTACCGAGAGCCCTTCGGAGCGAAGGCTGTCGGCAGCCCGGCAGGCCAACTCCACCTGATAGCTCCAGGTGATGATCACGACGTCATCGCCGTCGCGGGCGGTCCGTGCAACCCCCAGGGGCACGAGGTGGTCGCCATCAGGCACGTCCCCACGGATGCCCCGGTACCCGCGGAGGGGCTCGAGGAAGAGAACCGGATCAGGGTCCCTGATGGAAGAAGCGAGGAGACCCTTGGCATCTGATGCCGTGGCGGGCATGACCACCTTCAGGCCCGCAACGTTGGCGAACTGGGCTTCGAGAGAGTCGGAGTGGAGTTCGGGCGTGCGAACACCACCCCCGAACGGAGCCCTGATGGTGATGCTGGGGTCGTAGCGCCCCTGTGTGCGGTAGCGCAGCCGTGCCACCTGACCGGCGAGTTGGTGCATGGCCTGGTAGGAGAAACCCAGGAACTGGATCTCGGCGACAGGAACGAGCCCGGCGATAGCCAGGCCGACGGTTGCCCCCGCTATCACCGCCTCGGAGATGGGTGTGTCGACGACCCTCTGCTCCCCGAACTTCTCATAGAGACCTTCGGTTGCACGAAACACCCCGCCGTTTCGGGCGACGTCCTCGCCCAGCACGACGACGCGGTCGTCGCGGGCCATTTCGGCGTGGAGGACCTCGTTGATCGCCTGGAGCATCGTGAGGTCGCTCACCCCGCCACCGTTGAACGTGTCAGGCATGGTCACCGGCCTCGGTGGAGTGGGTGCCAAGTAGTTGGGAACGCTGGCGTGCAAGCCGTTGCGTATCAGCCGAGAGACAGTGGTCTAGGAGAGCGTCGGCCGCCAGCGGTGCCGACCTGGCCTCCTCCACTGCTCGATCAAGCAGTTCCAGTGCTACGGCCTCGGTCTCCTGCTGTGCAGCATCGTCCCACAAACCGAGGCTCCTGAGTTGGCTGGACAGCCGTAGAACAGGGTCGTCCCTCCGGGCTGCCTCGAGATCCTCGGGGGGCACGTAGCGGGTCGGATCGTCGGCGGTCGTGTGGGCCCCCAGCCGGTAGATCACGGCCTCAATGAGGGTTGGACCCTTTCCGGCCAGTGCGTGCTTTCTGGCCTCATCCACAGCGTCGTAGACAGCGGCAGCGTCGTTGCCGTCGACCTTCACGCCCGGGATTCCGAAACCAGCAGCCTTGTCTGCAAAGGACTCGGCTGCAGTCTGCAGGTGGACCGGGGTTGAGATGGCCCACTGGTTGTTCACACAGACCATCACCACGGGTGCGTTCAAGACGCCGGCCAGGTTTCCGGCCTCGTAGAAGTCGCCCTCCGAGCTGGACCCGTCCCCGAAGAACACGAGGGCGATACCGGGTTCGCTGCGAAGGACCATGCCCCATGCGATGCCGACGGCGTGGGGGATCTGTGTGCCGAGGGAGATTTGGTTCGGGAGGACCCGGATCGGGTCGGGTATGTGGCCACCGGCAGGGTGCCCGAGGCAGTAGAGCATGAACCTCTCCAGAATCTCGGGACCGTACCGGCGCAGTGCCAGCGGTTCCCTGTACTGGGGGACAACCCAGTCGTGATCGGTGTCAAGGGCATGGGCCGCCGCAACGATTGTGGCCTCATGGCCATCGATCGGAGCAACCGTTCCGACCTGGCCCTGACGTTGCAGGTTCCAGAGTCGGCCCGACTGTGTACGGGCCGTCACCATGTCGACGAGTATCTCCCGCAACTGGGTGTCGGACGGAATGGTCACCGGCCCTCCTCGGCGGCTTGGTCGGACACGTGTGTGACTGCCCGACCGTAGGGGTGTGGACGCTGTCGAGACTAGCCGTGGGGTGGTGCTGCGACACCGGTCACAGGTGTCGAACGTCACCGGGAAATCGACGCTTCCGAGGCCCGCGGGCAGTTCCGATTCACTATTGTGGGCACCACAACAGGTACCGGTTCCCCCCACTGGAAGCCTGTGATGATTGACCGGAATCGCCCCCCCGATTCCGGTCGAGAGAAATACCGCATGTCCCGCCTCCCCCAGGTGGGGCATGCGACGTTTTGGCCTGAAATGGGCATCTGTGCATCCACGTCGTAAGGCTCCCTGCGCCCCATCTAGGCTCGCCGCCAACTCCAAACCTGTCAGGGAGACATGACCATGGCCCCCAGTCGACGCGACCTCATCCGGATGACCGAGGATGAGGTCGCAGTATTCATTGAAGAGCAGAAGAGTCTCCAGGTTGCCTGCCTGGATCTGGACGGGTCGCCCCACCTGTCGACGCTCTGGTTCGCCGTCATGGATGGGAAACTGGTGTTTGAGACCTACACCAGATCCCAGAAGATCGTGAACCTGCGACGCGATCCGCGGATCACCGTCCTCCTGGAGGACGGCCTCGAATACAACCTCCTGCGTGGGGTGATGATCAAGGGAACTGCGGCCCTCGTCGACGATGGTGATGACCTTCACCAGATAGCCCGGACGGTCGTGGCACGAAACCAACCTGATCTGCCCGCAGATCTCCTTGACGCTGCGGCGGCTCAACTCGCCCTCAAGCGGACCGGGGTGGTCGTCGAACCTGAGAAGGTCATCTCCTGGGACCACACCCGGCTCGGATGAACTCCCTGACCACGGGAAGGAGCGGTAGGGAAGCCGACGTAGCATGAGCGCGATGGACGCCCTCTTCACGGTTCAGGACGAGGACACGATTGTCCGTCAACTCAATCATCGCCACGCCAACCTCCCCGAACGCCTGGCACTGGCAGAAGCTGAGCAGGCCAGAGCCGCAACGGCAGCCCAGATCGAAGAGCACAAGGTCGAGCACCTCGACCTCTTCCGGCGCCAGCGTCGCTATGAAGGCGAGGTAGCAGCCGTCGAGGATCGCCTCACAGAACTCGACACGCTTCTGTATGGCGGCGGCATCACCTCTCCCAAGGAGGCGGTGGCGATCCAGACCGAGATAGGACACCTGCGGCAACGCCTCGACAGCCTTGAGGGCACGGTTCTCGAGATAATGGAGGAACTGGAACCCGTTGAGCGCCTGGTATCCGAACTAGATGCCCGGGGTGTGCTCGAGGTTGCTGTTGTCGAGGAGCGTCGACAGGAACTACAGGCCAGTGAAGAGGTCGTCGACTCAGAGATCAACGAGGCCAAGGAGCGGCGCAGCGCCGCTGCAGGCGAGGTCGCCCCCGATGTGCTGGCTCGATACGACCGGATCGCCGGTGGTCTCGGTGCCAGCACCGTTGTTCACTTTGTTGGCTCTGACTGCACCGGTTGCCCCTACTCGATGCCCGCTGTCGAGGCTGACCGCGTGCGGGCTCTTCCCGAGGGAACCCTCGCCGAGTGCAACGAGTGTGGGCGACTGGTGGCGCGCTGACGGGTGTTTATCTGGTTCATCGCCGGTTCGCTCGTGGTGATTCCCATGGTGTTCGCGAGCCCGGACCTAGACGTCAGGATCGTGACAGCTGCTGCTCTCCTGCCCGTCGCTGAGGTCCTCCTCGGAGGCCCGTGGCTACTTCACACCCTTGCTGCGGCCGTGCTGGTCCTGGCCATGGTGATGCTCGGCACCCTAGGACGAAGAAGTCGACGTCAGCGCTGGCTGGGAATACCGATCGGCATGTTCACCCATCTGGTCATGGACGGCACCTGGGGGCACACGGAACTCTTCTGGTGGCCGGCCCGTGGCTTCGATCAGCTCGGTGGATCCGCACTTCCAGAGTTTGACCGCTACCCCGGAACCCTGGGCCTCGAGGTGCTCGGCCTGGTGGTCTGCTTCTGGGGGTGGAGGCAGTTCGGGCTCTCACAGCCCGAAAGGCGCCGGAAGCTCTGGTCGGAGGGCAGGGTCGAGTTCAGTCGTGATCGCTGATTCCGCCTGAGGGCGGTGGGGTGAAGCCCGAGGGCCACACCGTGGTTCCATCGTGGCGGATTCCTGTCAGGTCGGCGCCATCCAACTGAGCGTCTGACATGTCGACATCGACCAGGTCGGCAAAGCTCAGATCGGCAGAGATCAGAGCCGTTCCTTTCAGGATTGCACCGGTCAGGTTGGCAGCGCGAAGTACTGCGCCGTTGAGAACGGCGCCGCGAAGGTCGCAGCCGCCGGCGAAGGCACCGGTCAGATCGGCCTCACGCATACAGGTCCTCGTGAGTGAGGTACCGGCAAGGGTGGCTGCACTCATGCGGGTTCCAGTGAGGTCGGCTGCGGTCAGCCATGCGCCGCTCAGGTCGGCTCCTCTCAGGTCTGCACCAGCCAGACGGGCGCTGCCGAGCCAGGCGCGGCTGAGCAGTGCGCCACGCATCTGGGCCTCTTGCAGGTCCACGTGCCAGAGGTTGGAATGGTGGAGATCAGCATCCGTCAGGACGGCGCTCCGACAGATTGCGTGTCTCAGGTCTGCTCCGACCAACTTGGCGCCGGTCAGGTCGGATCCGCTCAGTACCGCGCCCCCCAGCCAGGCCCCTGTGAGGTCCACGTTCCGCAGGTCGCTGTCGGTGAGGTCCGCTCCAGCCAGGTCGGCTCCCGCCGCAATCTCGTACCCGTTGACCTTCATCGTCTGGACACTAGGTGTTGAGGACCGGGGTGTCGTTGACGTGGCAACAGGTGGTGACGGTGAGCCGGCCTGTAGGCGGGGTTCTGTCCCAAGCATCGAGCGGACTGAGGGGTTGTACACCTAGGGGAGTACAACCTGATGAACAGCACTATTGAGGCGAACAGATTCTGTATAGGTGCATACCTGGATTGGTTGAGCGGCACGCGTAACTGTTCGCCGCACACCTATGCCGCATACAGCGGCACGCTGGACAAGCTGGTCGCCCACCTGGATGCCACACCGTTGGGTGAGGCATCCGTCATGGACCTGGAGGCGTTCGTGGAACGCCCCAGGCAGCGGCGCAGTCCGAACCACGCGCGGGGGCAGGTGGTGGTGGGTTCGGCGGCGACCCGCCGCCGAGACATCACCGTCTTGAGGAGCATGTACAGGTTCCTGCGCGAGAGGGGACTGGTCGACTCTGATCGGTCGTCGTTGCTGAGGGTGCCGTTGTTGAACAACCGAAACCCGCGACCTGTCGGCGACGACGTGTGGCGGGCCCTGTGGGGTAGCGACGTGTTGTCCGACGCGGATCGGGTCATGTTCGGGTTGGGGTTCTTCTGTGGCCTGCGCAGGGCCGAGATCACGAACTTGGCTGCGTCCCAGGTTGATTGCGTCCAGGGGCAGCTGGTCGGGTTCGTCCGCAAGGGCGGCGGTGAGGCGGTGTTCCCGTACAGGTCGGCGGTCCGCCTGTTCGCGGAGCGCCTCCCGCACCTGGTCGGCGACCCGCAGGCGTTCCTGGGTGCCGTTGAGAGGCGCGTGGACGCGCGCAGCGGCGACCTGGTGATGGGGTGGGGGA
>Ga0208894_1000115_pt1 | contig 70624 bp, 62 predicted proteins | sample ETNtaG_12_FD_185752 | JGI IMG/M metagenome (GOLD analysis project Ga0208894, IMG submission 185752) | Marine microbial and viral communities from oxygen minimum zone, Eastern Pacific Ocean - ETNP201306SV49 (SPAdes) (version 2) | ecosystem: Environmental > Aquatic > Marine > Oceanic ...
TTATTGACTGAAAGAAAGCTTAGCAGGCGGTACACTTTTTAGCCGCCATATCTTGGAAAATTTACGACTCAGTGGGACATTATTACACCGCCGTTCTCAGAAACAATTGATGATATCTACCAGTCAATTGATTTTGCTAAAAAGCTTGACGCGGATTTTGCTCAATTTACCATTACAACCCTCTATCCCGGCACACCTTTATACTATGAGGCAATGGAAAAAAAGGTAATCGACTCGGATGTGTGGAGGAGCTTTGCCATCAACCCTAATCCGGACTTCACTCCCCCGAGGTGGGATTTGACAATCGATAGAAATATTTTGGTTGAATTGCTTCATCACTGCTATAAAAGTTTTTATTTGAGACCGGGGTATATTGGAAAACAACTTTTAAAAATTAGAAGCTTCAAGGAATTCAATTCAAAAACGACAGCAGGTTTCAGTTTATTATATAACCAGGTAGCAACAAAAGTTGGACTGAAAAGTAATGAGATTAAGTAAACCGCTTGCCACGCGCACGCCAGGGCAAAAGCGCTGTTTTCCTCCTGTTCTTCCGTTTCATTATAAGCATGACTATAATCCGCATCTTGAGTTAGAGGAAAGAAAATGTTTTCTATGTTGACAAAAAAAAATATTAAAAAGGCGGTAGCGCTTTCGATAACCCTTCTGCTTCTCTACCTTATTTACAGCAGAATTGATTTGCAGGTTTTTTACAGGAATATAATTAACATAAATGTTTTCTACCTGTTCTGGGCGCTATCATTGTTCCCAGTTATCTCCATAATTAAAGCCTATCGCTGGAGATTTATTCTTGGGGATGGGATAAGCGCTTCTTACTTTACCGTGCTAAAGGTTTTAATGGCTGGCTCCGTGTTTAACCTGTTTGCCCCGTCGAAACTTGGCGATTTTTCACGCGTATATTTCTGTAGGAAAGAGCTCTCTAACGACACTCATAGAATATTTAACTCTGTGGTTGTAGAAAAAATATGTGATGTATTCGCGTTATGCCTTATCTGCCTGGTGAGCCTGAATTTTGTAAATGTAAACTACAGTATCAAAATCTCAATACTAATTTTCTCTCTCATTCTTTTTTTTACCATTCTCATAATTATCAGCGTGGACTTTCATCGGTTCGAGTTTCTAAATAGAATTTTTGAAAATATAAAATTAATAGAAATATTTGATGATGCGCGGAAACTGAAAAAAGAGCTCAAAAACAACAAAAATTTTTTTTCAAAAATATTTATAATATCCATCTTATACTGGTATATAGTGCTTTTCCAGGTTCATATGTTCTTTCTAATGTTTAATTTAAAAGCTTCCTTTGTGTTGGTTGTCAGCCTGGTTCCGATGGCTCTTTTTATCGGCATGATTCCTATTACCCTTAGTGGGATAGGGACAAGAGATGTAGCGTTGATTTTTCTTTTTTCAGGTTATTTTTCTTCTGAAATTATGGCTGCAATTGGAATTTTATGCTCTTCACGATACCTGGTCACTTGTTTAATAGGATTACCATTTTTTCTTAACCATTACTTCACAGAAAATCAAATTGAACCTCCGGTCGGCAAAACCTCCAGGACTCTTCAAACATAAAGAACAAGTAATGCTTTGCAATGCAAAGCATTACTTCATAGAAATACTCCAAACTTCTACCATACCTATTAACTTGGATTTCACAATTCAGCATACAAATTACCCTAAATTTCCATAATAATCCTTGTAAATGGTTAATTTTATATGTTTTAATTATTGAGGGACATGGCAGTAGAAACTTTTCATTGCCATGAATTTTCAATGGGTTACGGCGAACAGCGAAGACCGGGTTAATTGGGTAATATTTTCATTTTGGCATTTTAGTTTTCTGTTACTTTTGTTAATCTCAATGTCTGACGCCAACTTGAATGTCTATTATTATGTCACAATACAGAAGAATAATTGAACGGCTTTTTAGGCTTAATGAGCACGCAGTAAAACTTGGCCTTGAAAATATTTCAAAACTCCTGAAATATCTTGACAACCCTCACAAAAGATTGAATACCATCCATATAGCAGGAACAAACGGGAAAGGTTCCACAGCTTTTTTTTTAAATTCCATTTTCAATACCGCCGGGTATAAGACAGGTGTTTATCTATCCCCTCATCTCATCGATATCAGAGAAAGAATCATTATTGGAAATGACTGGATACCGGAGAAAAAATTTACTGAATTAACAGAGTATATTTTTCATCTCATGAAAAAGGAAAAATTATCTGTCACATTTTTTGAATTTGTTACTGCGTTAGCCTTTCTTTATTTTTTTCAGGAAGAGATAGATATAGGTATTATTGAAGTTGGTCTTGGGGGAAAACTGGACGCTACTAATGTTTTAACTCCTATGGTTAGCGTCATTACTGAAATTGACTTAGAACATACACACTATCTTGGTTCTTCTATTAGAAAAATAGCAGCGGAGAAAGGGGGAATTATTAAAGAGGGAGGAACGGTTTTCACTTCTGCTGAAAATGAAGAAGCAGTCGATACAATAAAAGATATTGCAAAAAAAAAGAAAACAACCTATTTTCAATTTGGAAAAGATTTTGTAATAGAGGATGCTGATAAAGAATTATCGCTAAATGCTAAAAAATTACTCTTACCTCAAACATTCTCTTTAAGGTTTAGAGAGTATGAGTTTAAAAAATTGGCAATAAAAACTGCGGGTACTTATCAAATCAAAAACAGTTCCACAGCAGTTGCCGTTGCCCTTTATTTAAATGAGAAATATAAGGCAATCAATGAAAATTCTATTTGTAAAGGTTTAAAAAACACCAAAATACCATGCCGAATGGAACTTATGCAGAAATCACCTCAGATAATACTGGATGCAGCACATAACTTTCAGGCTATCCAGATCCTTATAGAAAATACTCCCCTATTTTTTACTTATAGCCGACTAATAGTTCTGCTTGGAATATTAGATGACAAGGACTATAAAAAAGTAATTAAAGTGCTTTCATCTGAAACAGATACATTTATAATGACAAAGCCAAAGACAGAAAGAGCATTATCGGCCCGCTTGCTAGAGAAAGAGGCCTCCGCCTTTAATGCAAAAATTTTTGTTGAGACAGAAATTTCGAAGGCTTTAATTAAGGCAAAGAAAGTTGCTGACCCAGACGATCTTATTCTTGTTACCGGATCTTTTTATACTGTTGGGGAAGCGTTGTTTGAGTTATCCTGATTTTTTTCCAATACTCTTTTTATCCACGAAACACGCGAAAGACGTGGGGAAAATAATTTCGTGTCATTTCGTCTTTTTTTTGGACAATAAAAGGAGTTTATTGAACTGCTAACGGTTTTCTTCGTGCTCGTCGTGTCCTTCGTGGTTAAAAATCCTTTTATTATTACCAATAACCGAGAATAGCTATACCAGTTTTTAATCTTCTTTTGCATAATAAACTGATATAATTTCCTTAATCATGAAAAATTCGATTGACTTTAAAGGTCTTGAAAAGTTTATTAGAGAAGCTTTAGAAGAAGACATCGGTACGGGGGATATTACTACAAATGCTGTAATTTCCGATAACGAAGTAACTGTAGGAAAAGTTATAGCAAAAGAAGATTTAATTCTTTGCGGACTTAATATTTTTGAATATGTTTTTCTTTGCCTGGATAAAAACATCAAGATTGATCCGAAGCATGCCGATGGTGAAAAAGTTAAAAATAGAAGCACCCTGCTCACTTTTTCAGGAAGTGCTCGTTCTCTTTTAGCTGGTGAACGAGTTGCTTTAAATATTCTGCAAAGACTTAGCGGAATAGCTACTCTAACAATGAAGTTTGTTGAAAAGGTTCCTTCTACCGTAAGTGTCCTTGATACGAGGAAAACAACACCTGGTATGAGGGCTTTGGAGAAATACGCTGTCCGTTGCGGAGGTGGTACAAATCATAGATTTGGTCTTTATGACGCTGTCTTAATCAAAGATAATCATATTAAAGCTGCCGGTTCAATTTCCAAAGCAGTAGAAAAGGCACGAAAAAACATTCCCCCTCTGCAAAAAATTGAGGTTGAAGTGAAAAATGCGGAAGAAGTGAAAGAAGCGCTTCGAATGGAATGCGACATTATAATGTTGGATAATATGTCACCCGAACAGGTAAAAGAAGCGGTAAAAATCATTAATAAAAGGTCCAGAATTGAAATATCCGGTAATATTGGATTGAGCAACATCCAAAAAATTGCAAGTGAGGGGATAGATTATATATCTGTTGGAGCTTTAACGCATTCGACGCCAACCGTGGATATTTCAATGGTTTTTGACTGAAGCATCTATAGAAGATGCGTTTTTTTTAGCCACAAAGAGTGCAATAATATTTTCATTTAGGGAAAGAAAATTAGTGGCGGTGCAGGGAATTGAACCCCGGACACTACGGATATGAGCCGTATGCTCTAACCATCTGAGCTACACCGCCTTTATGTGATTTTTGTTTAAAGTTTCATTATTACATGATGGAGAGCAAAACCTCAATATTATTTTAGATTTGGCATTTGCGAAATCTTGAGATGTTTAGCTGAAATTAAGCGTTTTTAAGGAAGGGATTTAGCGCAGCGGAAACCATAAATGTTTAATTTTACATCCGGATAGTTTCTAATTCTTTTTGTAGTTGAAACGTTGTAAATTTTATTTACCCATGAGCCTCCCCGTAGGACTTTATAAATGCCTGATTTTGGCCCCCGTGGATTTATTTCCGGGCTTTTCTTATAGTAGTTAGGACCAAACCAATCCTCGCACCATTCCCAAACGTTTCCTGCCATGTTGAATGCCTTATAAGGGCTTCTCCCCAAAAAGAAACTATCAACAGGTGAGGTGTATTCAAAATCATCCGCTGTTCCATGAATATTCAAGTAGATGGTTTGATAAATATTTTCCCGATCGTTTCCCCATGGCCAGATAAAACCTTCTGTCCCTCTTGCTGCTTTTTCCCATTCTGCCTCAGTAGGAAGCCTTTTATGAGCCCACTTGGCATAAGCGGCTGCGTCTTCCCAGCTCACTCCGACTACCGGGTGGTCAGGCTCATTAAATCTTTCGTCATACCAGTATTTTGGAATAGAGTGTCCGGTTTCCTGCAGAAATATTTCATAGTCCCTGTTGCTTACTTCATACTTGTCAATGAAAAAACCCTTAACATATACTTGGTGTGCCGGTTTTTCTTCTTCTGCCAAAGAATCGTCATTTCCCATTACAAAATAACCATCAGGCACATATACCATGCCATCCGGAATTTCTATACCTTCCGGAACTTGGATTACTTCAGAAGTTTCTGCTTCATCATAAATTGTTATATCTTCTGTAAATTCCTCGGCAATAAGAGGGTAAGAGAATAAAAAAATAGTTATAAATAAAAAAATAAATATTGTCGAATTATATTTCATAAGGCGGAGAGTCTCCGTAACCGAATGGAGCTTCCGCTCCGGTGAACAAACAAAAAAACTTCTTCAAAAAACAAGCTTTTATATAGTAATAGTATAAAACTACATATCCCAAAACAATCCCCAGTTTTTTCTATTTAATACTCGGCTGTTTTTTTCTCCGTTGGAATAACTGTCCACACCTTCTGCGTCTACATGCAGTCCGATACTTCCTGCTTCATGGGAAGAAGAAAAATTTCCTGAACCCGGACCACCGTCAGAAACATATTTGTCGTTTCCCTTGCGATCATACAATATTCCAATTCCTGTCTCATTTCCGAACCCTTGAACCAAAACTCCTCCTTTATAAAAATCATCTCCATCGTTGTCTATTAGGACACCAGTCCCAAAATCGTGTCCGCACCCCTGGCCTACACCGAATGTAGAAACATAGTGGTCATTTCCTTTTTCGTCGATTAAAGTTCCGATTGAAACATGTATGCCTGCCCCCTGAGAATACCTGCCGGATATGTAGAGATCATCACCTTCTTCATCAACAAGCGCTCCAAAGGCATACCAGTAGCTTGCCCCTTGTCCGAAATAATCGCTTATATAAACATCATTTCCATTTTGGTCGTATACCAGGCCTATTCCCCCGGATGATCCAACAGAGGTGTTGATAGGCCGCAATCCAAAACCAAACCCTTGGGCAAAACTCTCTGTCGCATTTTCAGGGTCACGGAAATCAGGATATTTTCCTCCTGCGAACATATAATCCGAACCATCGGCTTCAATGATTCCCCCTATCCCTTTCGTCAAGCCAATGCCCTGTGCGTAACGATCGGCCAGGTATAGATCATTGCCTCCACCCTCTAAAATAAAACCCATGCCAAAAAGACCTAAACCCTGAACAGAAGATTTTCCGGAATATTGATCGTCTCCGTCAAGATCGATCAGAAATCCGGTTCCTAAAATACCGATACCCTGGGATAAATCTCGAGAAGTATAAATATCATCACCAGACAGGTCTATCAGAACACCTGTTCCCAGTATTCCACTTCCTTGAGTGAAAGATTGAGTGGATATGTATTTGTCATTTCCAGAAAGATCCACAAGAATAGAGAGAGGATCGTTCTGTGTAGATGATCCTGCATTATTGTAGTAAATGTCGTCTCCCCCCAAATCAATTATGACTGCGCTATTTTCCCAGTAAATAGTTTGACCATATCCGCCGATGATAATCCGGCCAATTTCTGTTTTTTTGTTTAAAATTACATCACCGGACACGATATCGGTTTGATCAATATCGGAAACAAAAAGCTTTTCTTTAGATATTTTGAGATTTTTTAATCGTTCAATAGTATTTGCGTCAAAAACGTGGAGCATAATCTGGCTGGAATAAAATAATTTTTCGTAATCTACTTTTAAAGCTAATTTTAAAAACCGAAGTAATTCTTTTTCTTCTTCATCAGTTATTTTTTTGTTTGTTTCTCCATCGGTTTTCACAGTAGTGGACGGCAAGTAAATTTTTGAGTATAAAAAAAGAAAATCCATTTCCTCTTTGGTTAATTTTGAGAATGCCTCCTGTCTAATAGAGGAGGCATTTAGAAGGAGTTGCAGCAGGCTACCAAGAAAAGTATCTAAAGATAGCTCCGATGGAAATTTAAACAACTTTTTTGGTGAATAATCCACATCAATTTTTTTAGCCGTAAAATTTAATAGTTCGGAAAAATTTCGATCAACCGGACTAAAATATTTTTTTAATTGACCCGTTAAATTACGAGTAAGTATAGGGGTGTGTAGAGGATGGTTCAGGAGGTAATTTACTTCTCCTAATCGAAATAGATTATGATTATTAGGATCAAAACGATAACTTACAATATCAGCGCTTTTCTTTTTGATTAAATCGGACACTTCATAATAACTGGACAACATTTGCTGTTGTTTTAAAGTTTTTTCAAGTAACGATTCCCTTGCGGGGATAGTCTTTGCCAGGTTTTTGTAGTCTGCCATTGGGACGGGCGCTTTAGGCATCTTCCCTAAACCTAGCTTAATATTTTTTATAATTTTATTTCTTAGGATTGTTAAAGTCACGCTTGAACCGGGAGAATGCCGTTGAATTTCCCTTACAAATTCTCCGGAGAGGGAGGCGCCAAGGCGAGGCAAAATAGTTTTTTCATTTAGTTTAAGAATTATATCATCTTTTTTTAGCCCAAATTTTTCGGCTGGGGAGTTTTCAATGACATACTGAATCAAAAGTTGATTTTCTTTAGTTTGCTTTTTTGTGTCATTTTTGTTGTCTCTTTCGATCAAGCTAACGCCAAGCCAACCTTTTTCAACTTTTCTACGGTTGAAATCCGGGTTTTTAGAAAGCGGTTCTTTAACTGAAAATATCGAATTATAGCTTAAATCTTTTACATCTATATTTTGATTTGAGGATAAAACAGTATAAGGTCTTGCTTTCAATGAGGTTTGGCAACCTGAAAGAGAAAGTAAAACTATAACTGTAAATATTGCAAAAAAATAAGAGATTTTTTCATGCATTTCAATTTTCAACATTCCATAAATTATGTCAAATTTTTTTGTTCTGGTTAAAGTTTGATAAAACCCTTTGCAATATAATTTAGAAGAAAAGAGATATAGTAAAATGGGATGCTACAGAAGTTTGTTTAAGATTTGGTACAATGGGCCCACCAGGGATCGAACCTGGGACCTACCGGTTATGAGCCGGTGGCTCTACCATCTGAGCTATAGGCCCAAACAAATGCTGGATTACGTTTATACCGTTAAATTCTATAATCTATCAACTTTCAACAAAACAGCGTAATTTTTTACTTCGACTCGGATGTCGCAGCTTTCTCAAGGCTTTGGCTTCAATCTGCCGAATTCTTTCTCGTGTAACATCGAAATCCTGACCTACCTCTTCCAGAGTGTGTTCAGAAGCTAAACCGATCCCAAACCTCTTTCTAAGTACTTTTTCTTCTCTTGCAGCTAAAGTCGTAAGTATATTTGCGGTTTGATCTTTAAGGCCTATTTTAACTACTGTTGACAAAGGAGAAACAACTTTTTTATCTTCTATAAAATCTCCAAGATGACTATTTTCTTCCTCTCCTATTGGAGTTTCAAGAGAAATAGGTTCTTTTGCTATTTTTAATACTTTTCTTACTTTATCTATTGGTAGTTTCATTTTTGCTCCTATTTCCTCCGCTGTGGGTTCTCTGCCAACCTCTTGAACAAGCTGCCTGGAAGTCCTATTTAGCTTGTTAATTGTTTCTATCATATGAACAGGAATTCTAATTGTTCTTGCTTGATCGGCAATAGCCCTTGTTATGGCTTGACGAATCCACCATGTAGCGTAAGTACTAAATTTATATCCTCTCTGGTATTCAAACTTATCTACAGCTTTCATCAGACCAATGTTTCCTTCCTGAATTAAATCGAGAAACTGGAGTCCCCGGTTTGTGTACTTTTTAGCGATACTGACAACTAACCTTAAATTTGCTTCGGCTAACTCCCTCTTGGAATATTTACTTTTTATTTTACCGTCATTAATAGCTCGGACTATTTTTCTTAATTCTTCCTGAGAGATTCCAGTTGTTTGTTCTATTTTTTTAATTTTTAGCTTTGCACTTTTCTCTTTTTTCTCTAAATCAATAAACCTTGTTTTTGTTAATTTTATATCATTTTTCAAAGAGATATTTTTTTGCTTTTTCCAGTTATTTGTAATTTTTTTTATTTCAGAGATAGGTAGCCCCAGCTCGTTTTTAATTTCGTCGATAACTAGTTGATGTTCCTGAAAATATTTAACATGTTTCCTGATTATCTCTATAAATGCATCTATTTGTTCACTGCATAGATTAATTTCACCAACCTTTGCTGCTATTTCTTCCCTGTATTTGTTTCGTTCAGTTTCTAATTTTGCCTGAGCTTTAACAGACGGCAACTTACAAAGGTTCGCATTAATTTTTGATAATTTAGTATTAAGTGGCTTTATCTTTTTTAAGATAGAAATTACGCGCTTATATTCTTGTTTTTCTTTTTTGCCGCTTGCTTCGTCAAGGTCATTCCATTTCACGAAATACTGTATTGGAATCTCCTCGTTTTTAATTAAAGGTTCCAGTTGGAGTAATTTAGTCGTTGTAATGGGGCAGCAAACAACATTATCAACCACTTCCATTTGTCCTTCTTCTATCCTCTTCGCAATTTCAATTTCTCCTTCACGAGACAAAAGGGGTATGGACCCCATTTCTCTTAAATAAAGTCTTACTGGATCGTCAATTGTTGAAATGCTGTCACTCTCAAGATTACCCTTCAATGTGTTAGGTTTTGATAAAGAGGATTTTTTACCTTTTGGGCTTTTGTTTACAAGTTCTATCTCCATTTCACCAAAGAATACCATAATGTCGTCGATTTGATCGGGTGAAACTACATTCGGAGGTAATGCACTATTTACCTGATCATAAGTAAGGTAACCTTTTTCTTTTCCAATAGTAATAAGCTTATTTATCTCTTCCGCTTTATTTATCTTTTTCATAATTTATTTTTCGAACTCCCAATATTATTTGCTGCTTTATTATTAATATATATTTAACAGACTAAAAAGGTTTAAACACCCTGTAAATCTTTTAAGTCCTTGTCTAATTTTTGAAACTCAGCAACTTTTTTAGAATTAACTGCTTCGATCCTTTGTTTTATAAGATTTTCAACATCTTTTTGTTTTGCCTTTTTAAAGATTGATTGGATGCAATCCTCCAGCACCTTATCAGGCTTATCAAATTCTATGGTTTCCATTAAAAGTTCTGTGACAATTTTTCTGACCTTTTCAATAGGTATTAGCTCCACAATTTTTTGTGGTGATAGATGTTCTTTGGGAATGTTCATGCCAAAAATAAATTCAACAGCCTCTTTTAAAATGTTGTCAGTAAAGTGGTCTGAATCAATCTTTCTCTTTACTTTTTCAATATTCTCAGGATGTAGAATGATCAACCTTACAAGGTTGCGCTCACTCCAGGCAGAAACTTTTTTCTCAATTTTCACTTCTATTTTCGAATCGATTTTAGTTTTCTTTGTTTCACACTTCTTTTTTAGCTGATCTTGAAGCGACTGCTGAGACACCTGGAAAAGCTCTGAAATTTTTCTAATGTATTCTGATCGCTCAATACTATTTTTAATTTTTGCCAAATAAGGCATTAAAGTGCTTAAACCTCTAAGTTTTTCTTCGAGCGAATTTAAATTAACTTTACCGACAATTTTATTTGCCAGATATTCTATAAACAGTTCTGATTTATTTATTTTTTCGTTTAATTGTGCTAATCCAAACTGGTTAATAAAAGTATCCGGGTCCGTATTTTCTGGCAAATCAACCACTTTAATATTCAAACCATATTCCAATAAAACCTCAAATCCTCTGGTTGCAGCTTTATGGCCTGACTCATCAGAATCAAAGAGGAGTAAGACATTGTTCGTATATCGTTTAATCAAACCCGCTTGCTTAGTTGTAAGTGCAGTTCCACAAGTAGCAAGTACGTTTTCAAAGCCATGCTGGTAAAGAGATATTAAATCAAAATAGCCCTCAACAATTATTACAAAACCTTTTTTTCGGATGCTTTCTTTGGCAATATTATATCCAAATAATATTTCGCTTTTATTATAAATGAAAGATTCAGGAGAGTTAATGTATTTTGGAATTTTTTCATTGTGGCTGATGTCCCTGCCGCCAAAACCCCGAATTTTGTTATCAAGACCTATGATAGGAAAAATAATCCTATCTCGAAACCGGTCATAACACCCTGTTCCAGATTCTCTTAATATTACCAAACCTATTTTTTTCAAATCTTTGAAATTAACATTTTTTTTCCTGAAATGCTTCAAAAGAAGATCCCAGTCCTTATTAGCGTAACCAATTTGGAACTTTTTAATGGTGTCAGAAGAAATATTTCGTTTTTGAAGGTAATCTTGAGCTGATTTTCCGCATCCTTTAAACAGGTTTTGATGAAAATATTCCGCTGCAAGCCAGTTTAGCGTAAAATATTTTTCTTTTTTGTTGGCTTCTGAGCTGTATAAGTACTTCCCCATGCTACCATGAACCTCTGTAGGAACAGCAATTCCATATCTCTTGCCTAAATGGGTGACAGCTTCAGGAAATGAGAAATTGCTGAACTTCATTAAAAAAGAAAAAACATTTCCACCTTCACCGCAGCCGAAGCAGTGATAAATTTGCTTTTCCGGGCTCACGCTAAAAGAAGGAGTTTTTTCCGAATGAAAAGGACATAAACCGAGAAAGTTTTTCCCCGATTTTTTAAGAGGGACATATTCTTCAATAATTTCAACAATATCAGAAGTTGATCTGATTTGTTCAAGTATGCTATTGGAGACAAAACCCGTCAACAGCCAATTACCCCTTATAAGTGTAAAAAATGCCTCTGTAGTTTAGACAGTTATTTATGCGGCGCGATTTTTTTCTTTTTTAGTTTTATATCTGGCTTAACGTATCCCGCTCATTTTTTATTTCGGTAAAAATACCGATTTTTTTGAATTGCTTTTTAAACGCTTTAAAACAATTTCGAACGACCATTTTCCCTTGCCTTAAATGAGGGATAAAAAATAATTCCCCCTCAAAGCAATTATTTATGACTGCTCTAAGAAGCTGTTTTTATTTATCTAATAAGAATTTATGGTGCAAATGGTGTAAGAAGAAGTTTTTAATATGAATGATGTTTAACTCTTAATACTATTAAATCATCTGAAAAATGTCAAGAATTTTAATTTAAAATTTATAATTATTTACTCAATTATGTTCATTTTAATGGCACCTATTTTATCAAAAACTTATGATTGGTTTTTATCGTCATAGGCAGATACGTAGGATGAAATGGCTTGCAGGATAGGGGCAGTAGTCGCCCTGTTGCATATGTGTCTACCAGTTCTCTCTGAAAAAAAGAATCTCACTAACCAATTAATTGTAATGGTGACTCTGATTAAAGAGATGTCTCGGGCATAATTCCAAAGATAATCAAAATTATGAAGAAAAGGACACGTTTTAACATTTAAAGCTCCCTATTATTTTATACGGCATGTTAGTAATGGACTTTAATGCTAAACTTGTGCAAAAAAAACAAAACGATAAAGTCAATAAACATAATAAGATAATAAATTTAAAAATAAATTGTATTTCCTGGTTTCATATGCCTCAATTATTCTTGACTCTTTTCCTGATCTTGCCTACACTCAATTTATGAGTACACAATTAGCAATCGCGAAAGCCGGTAAAATTTCTTCTGAAATGAAAGAAGTAGCGGAGTCTGAAAAAACTACTCCGGAATCAATAAGAGAAAAAATTTCCGAAGGAAAAGTTGTTATAACAAAAAACATCCAACATGAGATAAAACCCCTCGGAGTAGGAGCAGGTTTACGAACCAAGGTCAATGCCAATATTGGTTCTTCCATGGATGACGCCAGTCTTCAAAAGGAATTGGAAAAGTTGGATGTGGCTGTTAGAGCTGGGGCTGATGCCATAATGGATTTAAGTACTGGCGGAAATATTAACGCGATTAGAAAGGCAATTATAAAAAAATCAAAGGTACCTGTTGGAACCGTTCCTATTTATCAAATTGCCTGTGAGAATATTATAAACAAGCGCTCCCTTATGGAAATGACAGGCGAAGATATGTTTGAAATAATTGAGCAGCACGGTAGGGAAGGGGTAGATTTTATTACCGTCCATTGCGGAGTTATTCAAGAATCAGTAAAGCGTTTGGATGATGAAGGAAGGCTGCTGAATATAGTTAGCCGTGGTGGTTCGATGTTGGCTAAATGGATGAAATATCATAAAGAAGAAAACCCTCTCTATGTCCAATTCGATAGGCTGCTGGAAATAGCAAGGGAATGTGATATGACCCTGAGTTTAGGTGACGGCCTCCGTCCTGGCTGCCTTTCGGATGCAACAGATCGGGCCCAGGTTCAGGAGACGATTATTTTAGGCGAATTGGCACAGAGGGCAAAAAAGGCGGACGTTCAGGTGATGATTGAAGGTCCGGGGCATATGCCGATGGATCAGATTGCCGCGAATATTGTTTTGCAAAAAAGGCTGTGCCACGATGCCCCGTTTTATGTGCTGGGACCACTTGTGACGGATATTGCTCCGGGTTATGACCACATTACATCCGCAATTGGTGGAGCAATCGCGGCTATGGCAGGAGCGGATTTTTTGTGCTATGTAACCCCTTCAGAACACCTCCGACTCCCTGAGCTGAATGATATTAAAGAGGGTGTCATAGCAGCAAAGATTGCCGCACATGCCGCTGATATTGCTATAGGGATTCCCGGCGCGATAAAAAAGGATAATTATATGGCTGAAATGAGAAAAAAGCTTGATTGGGAAAAACAGTTTTCTACGGCACTTGATCCGGAAAAAGCGAAGATGTTGAAAAAATCCAAACAGACATCGGAGGATGACACATGCACGATGTGCGCATCACTTTGTTCCATAAAAATTGGGAATGAGTTGTGAAGATAATTGTTAATGGGAATGAGAAAAACATGGATGAGGGAGCAGACCTCATTGATCTTTTAACACAATCCAAACTCAATAACGACAAACCGGGAGTGGCCGTAGCGATAAATGATGATGTGATTTCAACATCAAAATGGAAAAATATAAAACTGAAACAAAATGACCGTATAGAGATTATCCGAGCCGTTCAGGGAGGATAAAATCATTTTGACAGGATTAACCGGGTGGACAGGATAAATAAAAAGAACCTCAGCGTAGCTTCGCCGCAACCAAAATATATTTGACCACGAAGCGCACGAAGATCACGAATTTGATATTGGATCAATTAGATAAAAAACTTCCTTTCTTATACTTTATTGCCAACCGAAAGCTTTGCCATCCTAAACCTTTTGAAGAAGTAATCTCAGAAGCGTTAGACTCAGGGATTCGTTTTATACAATTACGTGAAAAAGATTTAAACTCACGTGATTTGCAAATCCTTACGGAAAAAATAAAAACCTTGACCAGTAAATACAAAGCGATACTTCTTATCAATGGGAATGTAGATGTAGCGTTAGCTGTGGACGCGGATGGAGTGCATTTACCGGAAGCAAGTATGCCCGTTGCAGAGGTTAGAAAGCGACTTGGGAATAATAAACTAATAGGGAAATCAATCCATCTTCCCCTTTCTTTAAGTGATGGCGACTATAACTGCATCGATTTTGTTACTCTCAGCCCTGTATTTAATCCCGGTGAAAAAGATTATAGCCCTGAAACTATTGGCATAGAGCGTCTGAAGGAAATTGTCCCGGCACTCCCGGTTTCTGTTTATGCCCTTGGTGGAATCAAACCAAACCACATTATCGAATTAAAAAGGGCAGGGGCTTCAGGTATCGCTGTCTCAAGCGGGATTATGAAAGCAGATGATATAAAAAATAAAGTTGAAGAATATTTGAAAGCTTGAAGTTAATCCGCGCAATCGAAGCTCGTCGCAGCAAAGTTGCGAGGAATCTTCAGTGTAGAGTATTATTTTATTTTAAGTTCGTTCGCTAGCTTAGCAGCAAGCTGTGAGGAATGTGCTCGCTAAACACTATCAAGTCGTCGTAGATATTCTTCTGTGGGTGTATTTGCGAAGCTAAAATCCGCCAAATCAGAATTCTATTATAAATTTCCCCTTTTCTAACGGAAAATAACAACCCCTAGGCCCCCTTTAGTAAAGGGGAATTTGGGTCAATGACAAATTATTTTGACTAATGGAATAGTAGAGCTAACCGCTTTGCAATCAAAAGGAATTTATTTATCAGGATTTTACTTTCCCATTGATTTAACGATTTGAATCAATGCATTTTCTACCAAGCCAATATAAAGCATTTTTCATTCTATTATTTTAAGACGTCTGGTATAGAAGTTATGTTAAGAAGTTGTCATCCAGGACTTGATTGGGAATCGATTAATACTTGCTCTCCTTGAATATTCTCAGCAAAATTGATAGCATGAAAATTAATAACACACACATTATGAAAATAAGCCAAAACATTTCTGCAACCGTATAAGCCACCTTAAGAATTTGAACAAAAGCCTAAAGACATTTTCAATATATTTAATATTTTTTTTCTTTGTCGGATGTGATTCGCAGGATGCAAAACTAATCAAAGAAACTCGTTTTTTAATGGGGACTTTATTTGATATCACCGTTTCACACCCTGACGTAGAAGAGGCAAGGAAGGCGACTGATAAAGCGTTTGATGAAATTCAGCGTATCGAATGGCTTACAAGCAATTTTAGTTCAAAAAGCGAAATAACGAAAATTAACCAAAACGCGGGTAAACTGGCTTATCCAGTTAGCGAAGAACTATACATATTATTGCAAAAATCCATTCAGTATTCACAGCTTGCAAACGGGACATTTGACATTACCATTGGTGCGATACAGGACCTTTGGAAATTTGAAAATGAAATAAGAACAGTACCGGCCACGGAAACCATAATTCGCTTGCTTCCATTAGTTGATTTTAGGAATATTTTGTTAGAAGAAAATCATCATGTGAGATTAAAAATAGAGGGAATGAAAATTGATTTTGGAGCTGTTGCTAAAGGTTACGCAGTTGACAGAGGAATAGATGTACTTAAGAAATATAATATAGATAATGCTATCTTAAACGGGGGAGGAGATTTAAAGTCTATCGGTGAAAAGAGTCCAGGGGTTCCTTGGAAAATTGGGGTCAGGCATCCCTGCAAACCATCCGATGTGATTGCTTCTTTAGATGGTAAAAATAATGCTATCGCGACTTCAGGAGATTATCAGAAATATTTTGTTAAAGATGGCATACGGTATCATCATATATTAAATCCGGTAACGGGTATGCAGGCACAAGGGTTGCAGAGTGTAACGATTATAGCGAAAGAGGCAATGTTTGCAGATGCAATGGCAACGGCTGTTTTTGTAATGGGCGCTGAGCAGGGAATGAAATTTGTTAAATCTCAAAGCCAATTAGAAGGGGTAATTATTACAGCTGACGGAAAAAAAATTGTTTCAAGCGGTCTTAAAGGAGAAATAGAGTTTCATGACGATAACTAAAGGTGACAAAATTTTGATCGCAATTGTGCTGGCCGTTAATCTGCTGAGTATTCCTTTTATTTTTGCTGTGCAGAAAGAGGGGGTCGATGTTATTGTTGAGGCGGATAATAAGTTAATAGGAAAATACTCTCTTAAAAAAAACCAACTGATTTCTACTTTAGGTCCCTTAGGGATCACTGATATTGAAATAAAAGACGGGCAGGTCAGGATAGCTCAATCCCCCTGCTTGCACAAAGTATGCATAAAAATGGGATGGATAAAGCACTCAGGGAAAATTGCCGCATGTGTTCCGAATAAAGTCGTAATCCGTGTTTCAGGGGAGAACTTAAACGGCATGGATGCGGTTGTGGGGTGATTAGCTTCAGGCCTTCAGCAATCAGCAAAAAATAGAATATTATTTATTTAGCTGAAATCTGTTAGCTGATTGCTGACCGCTTACGAAGAATAATTTTTATGCAAAAAATATGATCGATACAACTCAAGACACCAGAAAAATAGTATACATTTCCCTCTTAGTTGCCATGAGTGTTGTTCTACATACTTTAGAACAAATGATTCCCCTCCCTTCACCCTGGATAAAATTTGGAATATCAAATATTGCGACTCTTCTGGCATTAGTGTTATTAGGTTTTAAGGAAGCAATAATTGTTACTTTGTTAAGGGTTCTGATCGGTTCAATTCTTTTTGGCACGTTTCTGAGTCCAACTTTTATGCTCAGTCTCATGGGGGGGGTATCCAGCGCTATTGTAATGGGAGTGTTCTATAAATTTTTCCCGCGATATTTCAGTTTAATTGGCATAAGCCTTTTCGGGGCATATGCTCATACTACTGTTGTAATAATACTTGTATATTATTTCATAATTCATCATAAGGAACTTTTCTATCTTTTACCTGTGTTCCTATTTTTTTCTGCTGTTACAGGAATTATTAACGGTATCATTGCCAATAAACTGGTAATGAAAGTTATAGAAGAAAAAGTCTTGGGTTTAAATTTACTGCAAAAAGATTATTATTAAAATATTTTAATAATTGATGATAGCCAAAAAAATGAAATCGTCAAAACGATTTAAACTCTGAAATTTTTTATTTTTGTCATTCATGATCCACCTGATTATTGTAGAAGCAAATGGTCATTGGTTGATGGACAAAAAAAAGCAAGCTATTCCTATTCAGGTGAAATTTATTAAGCCGGAAGTAAAAAAAAATGAGAATTTAAAAAAGATAGAAGAAGAAATTGTTGCTATCTCTAAACCGAAAAAAATGGAAAAACCAACTACTCCGGAAATACTGTCAGAATATAATAGTAAAGCTCATGGTAATAAGAGCATAGTTCAAAAAGGTAAATATAAATCTAGAGAAACTCTCTTGCCACAAAAAAAATCAAAACTCAGGGCCGCTGTCAAAAAGAAAACGATAAAAAAGAAAATAAGGGAGAAGAAAATTCTTATTACAAAAAAAGTGGCTGAAAAATAGGAATTAAAAGAGAAAGAAAAAAATCCTATGGTTCTTAAAGGATTATTTAAACAGGAGGAAGATCTAGAAAAAAATGAGACGAAAAATCAAAATTCTCTGTTTAAAGGGTTTGATCCTGAGAAATTCGCGAAGATGGATACGAGAGATAAAGAAAACGAATCAGATACCGAAACTGTTTCTCTTGATTCACAGGAATTTAAATACGCTTCTTATTTTTCAAGTATAAAAAGACAGATCGAATCAGTCTGGTCTTATCCTGAACAGGCTGCCACAAGAGGCTTGCAACGTCAACTTCTTTTACAGTTTATACTTGACCGGAGCGGTAAACTGGTTGACATTTCTTCGGTTATTTCTTCTGAACACGAAATTTTTGATAATGCCGCGCTTGATGCTGTAAAAACTGCCTCTCCATATAATCCGTTTCCGGAAAAAATACAAGAAAATAAATTAAAGATTATCGCTTCATTTAAAAACAAGCCTTTTTATACCTCCTATAAATAAATCTATACTATTGCTCTGTAAAACTTTCTTTCCAGAGTGGGATACTCCACATGCTGTCCCATTTCAGGAAGATTTTTCATTTGTAACATCGAACATCTAATATTGCGCTCCAAAAAATAATACAGTTTGTCCTCTTAAATAATTATGATCAGATTATTTTCCTAATATAATCCCGAATCTCCGCAAGTGGAGTGCCAGGATGAAAAAATCTTTGCACACCTGTTAACTTGAGTTCAGCAAGGTCTTTTTCAGGGATGATTCCGCCGCCGATTACTTTGATATCCGACCTGCTTTTCTCATTTAACAATTTAATAACACTCGGAAACCATGTTTTGTGTGCTCCTGACAAAATACTTATACCGATAACAGCAGCCCCTTCCTCAATAGCCTGCTCAACAATTTCTTCAGGCGTTTTGCGAAGTCCGGTATAAATTACATCAAAACCGCTATCCTTTAAAAATTTTACAAGAATTATTACTCCCCTGTCATGCCCGTCCTGTCCTACTTTACTGATAAGGATCTTTTTTTTCTTTTTGATATACTTTCCTTTTTTAGGCCAATAGGGTTCCTTATAAGTTCCGTAAACACCTTTCAGGGCGCTGCAAATCTCCCCGACTGTGACATATAATTTAACCGCTTCTATAATAGGCGGCATAATGTTTTCTCTCTTCTCCGCTTTTTTTTTCAAATCTTCTAATGTCTTTTCAACTTTCCTGTTTTCTCTTTCTTTTTTTACTCGGGTAAGTCTTTCAATCTGACGTTTTTCAATGAGAGAATCTATTTTCAGGGTTTCCACAGGGTATTCTTCTTCAGAGATAAAATCATTAAGGCCTACAATTATCCGTTCCTTTTTATCAATTTCCTTCTGATAAGAATAAGCAGCCTCGTGTATTTCTTTTTGAGGGAATCCTTTTTTAATGGCTGCTGTCATGCCGCCCATGCTGTCCAGTTTCTTAAAATATTTATAAGCCTCTCCTTCCATCTGATTCGTGAGTGACTCCACATAATAGGAACCCCCCAGCGGATCAATTGTATTTGCTACCCCGCTTTCATGCGCTATTATCTGCTGGGTTCGTAACGCAATAGTAGCCGCTTTTTCGGTTGGAGTGGCAAAAGTCTCATCCATTGAATCGGTGTGGAGCGATTGCGTACCGCCAAGCACCCCTGCTAATCCCTGAATAGCTACTCTTACAATGTTATTATAAGGCTGCTGAGAAACAAGACTGCATCCCGCTGTCTGGGTATGAAACCGTAAAGCATAAGATTCCGAATTTTTGGGCTTGTATCTCTTTTTTATCTCTTTCGCCCATATCCTTCTTGCCGCCCTAAACTTTGCTATCTCCTCAAAAAAATCATTATGGGAATTGAAAAAAAAAGAAAGTCTTGGGGCGAATTCATCTATTTTAAGACCTGCTTTGACCACTTCCTCCACGTAAGTCAGTCCGTTGTACAAAGTGAAAGCAAGTTCCTGAACAGCAGTGGAACCCGCCTCTCTAATATGGTATCCGCTTATACTGATGGGGTGCCATTTCGGCATATGTTTTGAAGAATAAATAATAGTATCGGTAATAAATTTTAGATGTGGCTCCGGTGGATATATCCACTCTTTTTGGGCGATGAATTCTTTTAAAATATCATTTTGAATTGTGCCTCCAAGATTTTTAAGTTTTACACCCTGCTTCATTGCCGTAACAATATACATGGCGAATAAAACCGCGGCCGGAGCGTTTATAGTCATGGACGTGGTAACTTCCCCTAAAGGAATTCCATCAAAGAGGGTTTCCATATCTTTCAGCGTATCAATGGCAACCCCGCACCACCCTACTTCACCGGCAGATAACGGGTCATCGGAATCGCATCCCATCAAAGTTGGGAGATCAAAGGCGACACTCAAACCCATCTGCCCATGCTTGAGAAGGTATTTAAACCTTTTATTTGTCTCCTCAGCAGAGGCTAAACCCGCGAACTGTCGCATGGTCCACATCTTTCCCCTGTACATGGTAGGGTAAATGCCGCGAGTAAATGGGTATTCTCCCGGTAAACCAATCTCTTTCTGGTAATTGGTTTTTTTTATATCAGAGGGAATATACAGCCTTTTAATTTTCTGGTTGGAAAGGTTTTTAAATTTTTTCTTTTTTTTTCTTTTTTTGTTCATTGGAATTAAGTATTAAACAGGATAAATATGATTATTTTTAAAAAGTCTCGTTCCATTTGCCTTTTAACTCCATATGATAAATCCAGTCCATCCTGTTCATCCTGTCAGAAAGAGGTTTTATTATTTCAACAATTCTCTTGCAATAACAATTCTCTGTATTTCCGATGTCCCTTCGCCTATCTCACAAATTTTTGCGTCCCTAAAGTACCTTTCCACGCTGTATTCTGTTATGTAGCCGTATCCTCCATGTATTTGAACAGCGTTATTAGCGCACATTACAGCGGTTTCCGAAGAAATAAGTTTTGCCATAGAAGCCTCTTTTGTAAATTTTTCTCCTTTTGTTTTCAGGTAAGCTGCTCTTTGTGCCAGAAGCCTTGCAGCGTCTATTTTCGCGGCCATATCGGACAGCTTCCATTGGGTTGCCTGAAACTCTTTTATCAGTTTTCCGAACTGTTTTCTTTCTTTTGCGTATTTCAGACTTGCCTGTAAGGATGCTCTTGCAATCCCTATGGCCAGAGCTGAAATACCGATTCTGCCGGCGTCAAGAATCTCCATGGTCTGGTTAAAACCTTTATTCACTTTACCTATAAGATTTTCTTCAGGGAGTTTGAGATTATCTATAAAGACTTCTACCGTATCACTGCCTCGTAAACCTAATTTGTTGAGCTTTTTTCCTATTTTCAATCCTTCTGTGTCTTTTTCAACAATAAAGGCGGACACTCCTTTTGTGCCTTTTGACTCATCTGTTTTTGCCAGAATAACAAAAGTATTCGCGCGGGAACCATTTGTTGTAAACAGTTTTTGTCCGTTAAGGTTCCAGTTGCTGCCGGATTTCTTTGCTGTGGTTTTCATGGAACCCGCGTCGCTGCCAGAGGAAGGTTCCGTAAGTGCCCAGGCCCCTATTTCTTCCCCTTTTATAAGAGGAGGCAAAAATTTATTTTTCTGTTCCTTATTTCCAAAAAGAAAGATATGGTTTGTGCAAAGGGTATGGGCTAGAATGGTCAGGGCGACCGATGCGTCTGCAGCGGCAATTTCTTCAATAGCAGCAATGAAACTTGAGTAATCGAGTCCTGATCCACCAAACTCTTCAGGGAAAGGTATTCCGAATAACCCCATCTCTGACGTTTTTTGAAGGATATCTTGGGGAATAGCTGCTTTAACATCAATCTCACAGGCAATCGGCTTAATCTCTTTTTCGGCAAACTTTTTTACTGTATCAACAAGGAGCTTTGTTTCTTCTGAATGGTCGAAATCCATAGCAATTTAGTTGTTGGTTTTTAGTTATTAGTTGTTGAATAAAAAATTTCCAGTCAACTTAGATTAAATTAAATTGACACTGATTTCCACCCCCCCCCTTGATAGGGAGGATTTAAGGGGGGGCAAAAACTTTACAGAGCTAAGCTTTGCTAAAAAAACAACGTTTCGCAGATTAGTAGTACGAAGAACATTAATAACACTAAGGTCAAGAAGAATAAATTCTTTTATTCGTGTCCTTCGTGGTTAATAATAAAAAATAACGGTTGAGGCCAAAGGCAGTTTTTTGCTGTACCGTGGTAAAAAACCTATAGCTTCAGAGAAAGCTGTTTTGAATTTCCTTTTTTATCTTTTGTTTTTAATCGGGCGCCGAGGCCGAGCAGTCGAATAGGGAGGTTCCGCCTTTTTATGCCTTCCTCAAGCAGAGCCCAGAAGTTTTTTCCATTGAGTTCAATCAGTCCACGCTCAACCGTAGTCGATTTAAAATCGGAGAACTTCACTTTCACAAAAAGTGTTTTAATATCCTGCTCTTTTATATCTTTTCTTTCAAACCGTTTTAGAAACCTTTTATATAGCATAGGGAGTTGTTCTTTGCATTCTTCGTAGTCCCGGAGGTCATGGGAAAAGGTTTTTTCTATGCTTAAAGATTTCCTCTCTTTTGAGGTAACCACTGGTCGATCATCTTTGCCCCTGCAAATACCGTATAGATGATTTCCAAAACTTCCGAAATGCGAACACAAATCGTTTATCGAGAGCTTCTGCAGGTTTCCGCAAGTTTTTAAACCGATTTTTGCCATCTTTTCCGCCGTTACTTTCCCTACTCCCAATATCCTTTGAACCGGAAGTTTTTTGATAAAATTATCGACTTTATCCGGTGTGATGACGAACTGCCCGTTCGGCTTTTTCCAATCGCTTGCTACCTTGGCAAGAAACTTATTTGGAGCTATCCCTGCTGAAGCGGTAAGTCCGGTTTTATCAAAAATAAGTTTGCGAATCTCCGAGGCGATGAGGGTTGCGCTCCCTTTAAAATGATTCGAACCTGTGACATCAAGATAGGCTTCATCAAGAGAAAGGGGTTCCACCAGGTTTGTAAACTCGTGAAAAACAGCCCGGATTTTTCTTGATTCTTCCACGTATTTTTTCATATTCGGATGGACAATAATAAGGTTTGGGCAGAGCTTTTTGGCTCGTGCTGACGATATAGCGGAGTGGACTCCGAATTTACGGGCTTCGTAATTCGCGGCGGAAATCACACCTCTTGTGGATGGATCACCACCCACTGCCAGGGGGCGGTTATGGAGCGACTTATCATCCCGCATCTCAATGGCAGCATAAAAGCAATCCATATCAATATGGATGATTTTTTTTACCATGCTTTTTTGACGGGTACTTCATATTTATGTCAAAAAAATAACTTTTAGGAGGGAACCATCACATCAAAGTATTCAGTTGAAATCCGCTTTAATGTTTGTGGAAAAAGTTATATTATCTGTTTTTACGTAGATGATTTTCGGTTCGATATTTTTGGCTCTCTGTTCTTCCATGACAGCGTACGAGGCAATGATAATCCGATCTCCGATACCGACCTTCCGGGCGGCGGCTCCATTAACTGAAACGGTGCCGCTTCCGGTAGGGGCTTTTATTGTGTAGGTCACAAACCGGTTGCCATTATCAATGTCATAGATTTGTACCTGCTCGTATTCCAGGATGCCGGTTAATTCCATCAACTTTTCGTCTATCGCAATGCTTCCTTCGTAATTAACGTTAGCGTCAGTCACAATTGCCCTGTGTATTTTTGCTCGAAGCATTATTCTTTGCATTTAGGTCACTCCTTGAGTTTCTATGCTGTGCATAAGATAGGTTTCAATAAATGTATCTATATCTCCGTCCAGGATCGCGTCCACTTTTCCCGATTCTATTTTTGTTCTGGTATCCTTTACCATGCGATAGGGGTGCAGAACGTATGACCTGATCTGGCTTCCCCAAGCAATGTCTTTTTTTTCACTTTCAATAGCGTTTAATTTTTCTTTTTGTTTTTCCTTTTCAACTTCATAAAGCCTGGATTTCAAAACTTTCATAGCCGAGCTTTTGTTTTTATGTTGAGATCGCTCATTCTGACAGCTTACAACAATCCCCGTCGGGATATGAGTAATACGAATGGCGGAATCTGTTTTATTAACATGCTGTCCGCCTGCTCCACTTGCCCGATAGGTATCGACCTTTAAATCTTTTTCGTCGATTTCTATATTAATGTCGTCTTCAATTTCCGGGAAAGTATAAACCGACGCGAAGGAAGTATGGCGTCTTTTATTAGCGTCAAAAGGAGAAATTCGAACTAGCCGGTGCACTCCTCTTTCTGCTTTTAGATATCCGTATACAAAATCACCCTTTATTTCAACTGTAACACTTTTAACACCTGCTTCTTCTCCCGGTTGAAAATCAATAATTGAACTTTTAAAACCTTTTCTTTCACACCACCTTAAATACATCCTCAGCAGCATTTCCGTCCAGTCCTGAGATTCCGTGCCGCCGGCTCCGGAATGTATGGTCAGGAAAGCGTTACCGTCGTCATGCTCCTCTGAAAGCATGGTCTTTATTTCGAACTGGCTTAGGTTATTTGAAATATTTTTTAAGTCGTTTTTTAATTCTTCCAAAGAAGACTTATCGCCTTCGTCCAGCATCTCCAGTAATTCTTTGGTGTCGTTACACTGTTCGCGAATTTTATTCCATGTTTCCGGATAATAAGCAAGGGCTTTTCTTTTTTTTAATACGTCCTGTGCTTTCGAGCTGTCATTCCAGAAACTCGGTGAAGCCATTTCATGTTCAAGTTTTTCTATTTCTTTATTTTTTGTTTCCAAGTCAAAGAAACCCCCGGAGTTTTTCGAGTTTTTTAACGGCCATCTCTAACTCTCTCTTAATTTCTTCTTCATTTTTCATCTGTTACTCCTGCAAGGAAATAATAAAATTTAAATTATATTATATAATTTATCGACTTTATAGTAAACCTATTAAAAGCCATTATTTTTTTACATACTCCGCAATGAAGTATATAATGCTTGATTATTTTTGTTTAACCCATGTTATACGTAAATATTTTGTTTGTTTTAAGCTGGTAAAAACATTCATGCAAAAGAGACCTTTCGGCAAGCTCAGGGTGACAGGTGGTGTCCTCATGGTGATATTACAATGTGTCATGCTGAGCCTGCCGAAGCATTATCATATAGTACACGTATAACTTGGGTTAAAGTTAAACTCTACCGGGTTCTTATGAGTAAAACAAAAATTGTCCTCCTGTTTATCGGTCTTTTCATACTATATTTTTTAGTAAAGAAAATCGGTTTGACGGCAATAACAAATCAAATAATATCAATGGGCTGGGCGTTTCTGTTTTTAATGTTTTTCCCCATTTTCATCCAGTATGTTCTCTTTGCCCTGGCATGGCAGTATTCTCTCAATGGCAGGATTCCAGGTTTTATGAAAATATTTTTTGCCAACATCGCGGGGGATTCTGTGAGTTATATTTTGCCGGGAACGGTGATAGCAGGTGAACCTTTAAAGGCATTTTTTTTAAGACACCATGCCGGTATGTATTCTTCCACTGCTTCCGTAATCATTTCAAAAACAACACGAGCCATAAGCATGGTCGTGTTTGTGGTTATCAGCCTGATTGTTTTCCTTTATTTCTATCAGATGCCCGTGGTTGTAGAAACCTCGCTTGGAGTTGCTTTAGCTTTGCTTTCTACCGGAATTTTAATTTTTCTTTATCTCCAGAAAAAAGGGATATTTGCCAACCTTATTTCATGGGCAGATTTTATTAAACTCCCCGAGTGGGTTAACAAAAAGAAAACAAATTTTATACGGGAAAAAGGGAACCATCTTCTTAAATTAGACGAGCACTTAATTAATTTTTACAAAACAGAGTCCAGTCGTTTTTATTTTTCTGTGACTGTGAGCATCATCGGCTGGCTAATTGGCGCGATTGAAATCTACTTTTTCTTAAAGTTTCTCGGAATGCCGGTCAGCCTGATGACAGCCCTGGCCATTGAAGCTTTATCACTGGTGATCAATACATGTTTTCTCTTTATGCCTGCGGGGGTAGGAACTCAGGAAGCGGGAAAGGTTTTTATTTTCAAAATGCTGGGGATGCTGGCGGAAACCGGTCTTACCATAGGACTTTTAAGGCGTATGAGGGAGCTTGTCTGGACATTTATGGGACTGGGAGTTTGCGCATTTTATAAAACCACAGAACCGGTTAAACAACAGATAACGTAAATCTTCATTAAACCATCGAAAATAATCTCTTCGCAGAGACTCCGCTGGATTTATAAAGAATGAACAAAATACTTGTTATTCTTCTTTCAGATCCTGTTTCCGTTGAATACCTCTATTTTAGCCTAATCGCTGGACGTACATTTATTGAGCGATTATGCTGGATTTCAAAAAAAGCGGGATATAAGGACGCAATAGTTTTATATGATAGTAATTCTGATGGTCTAAAGAAATTATTAATTAACGCACCGGGTCAGGTCTTCCCATCCTTAGAAAAAGCCTCAGCCGGTTCTGAGTCAACTTTTGTTTTTCTCAAACCGGATATTTTTCCAACAAATGACTTTTTAAAAAACCTACTTCTACCGGATAAAAAAGACACTTTGTATTTGACGGGAGAGAACTCACCTGTAATAGTCATCAGCGCATCGGATATCTCCCGGTTGTCACAAATGTTAAGTTCCAAGTCAAATATTGATTCGTTGCAGGAAACACTAAGTAAAAAATATCCTTTTGTTACGTTTGATTTGGATAATAGAAAATTTCATACGATAAAGGATCATGGAGATATTTCCCATGTAGAAAAGAGCTTGTACCGAGACCTGATAAAGGAAACAGATGGCTTGATGGCTCGACATTTCAACCGAAAAATTTCATTAGCAATAACGGGCCAACTGATAAATACTTCTATAACTCCAAACCAGATGAGCCTGGTTAGCATTGGGATAGGTTTAATAGGGGCGCTCCTTCTTTCTTTTCCAATAATCTCACTACAGGTTTTTGGCGCGTTACTTTTTCTTTTTCATTCAATTACGGATGGATGCGACGGCGAACTTGCCCGTTTGAAATATATGGAGACTCGCTGGGGAGGATTGTTGGACTATTGGGGTGATAACATAGTTCATACCGCTGTCTTTTTGGGTATTGGTATTGCGTGGGAAAAGGCAACTGGCTCAATGATTGCGTTATGGTGCAGCGGTTTTGCCATAGCCGGGTCGGTTTTGACTGCCGGTCTGGTATATGTCATGACAATGAGGTCAGGGAAAGATGATGGGCCAGTCTATACTTCCACAAGCTGGAAACAAAAAAAAGACAGGTGGGTTAATATAGCGGATTTTTTGTCCCGGCGTGATTTTATTTATCTTGTCGTGATTCTCGCAATATTTGGGAAACTCCACTGGTTTCTTATCCTCGCCGCAATCGGAGCGCCTGCATTCTTTCTATTTACCCTTTGGAACAATTTCAGCAAGATTCCTATTAAGAATATTCCAAGGGATCCTTGAGGCCGGCATCAAGAAAGCCTTTTAACCTGAGGAGGCAGGAATCACATCTCCCGCAAGGTTTTCCGGATGAGATGGGATCATAACAGGAATGGGTTAAGCTAAAATCCATACCAAGAGATACTCCTTTTTTTATAATTTCAGCCTTGCTCATATTGATTAAAGGGGTGTGAATTTTAATTTTTGATTTTCTTTCCACTCCTGCTTTCGTAGCGATGGAAGCCATCTGTTGAAAAGCTTCTATATATTCAGGACGGCAATCAGGGTAACCGCTGTAATCAATAGCGTTGACTCCGATAAAAATATCTTCAGCCTCAATGATTTCCGCCCATCCTAATGAAAGAGATAAAAAAATAGTATTTCTTGCTGGTACATAAGTTGAGGGAATGCCATGAGAGATATCTTTTTCATTTCGATCTTTTGGTACGGGGATGGAATCGGTAAGAGCAGAACCGCCAAACTTTCTTAGATCAATATTCACTACCAGATGTTTTTCCGATTTGAATAATCCTGCTATTTTTGCGGCTTTTTCAAGCTCGAAGGAATGTCTTTGACCGTAATTAAAAGAGATCGCGTAGGTGTTATACCCCTCATTTTTTGCTATGGCCAGAGTGGTGGCTGAATCAATGCCTCCGCTGAGTAATACAACCGCTTTCAATCCCACTTATTTTTTTCTTTATGTTTTTCAATTTCTTTATGAAGTATTCTCAAATGTTTTCTATAATCCTGCGTCATCATCGTATACATTGCCCGACAGCTATCATCATTGGCGTCTTCGAGTCCCTTTTTGCATAGAGAAACGGCTTCGTCAAGATATTCAATTGCTTTTCGGATGTTGTTATTAAATTCCTTGCTCATATTGAGGCGTAATATATCATAGTGTTGCCTTTGGTTGCAACCATAATTAGGTAAGGAAAACCGAATTGGACGGTTTCCGAATGAAAGCCGCCCGAAGGGTTGAGGCCATGGATGGCCGATAAGCAAAAATGATTTGCCACAAAGTCACAAAGAGAATAATGATAAGAAGATAGTAGTATTCAAACAGGTAATGTATCATAGTTTTATACTATTACTCTGCAAAAGTTTATTCTTTTTAATTTATTTATTTGCTCACCAGAGCGGAAGCTCCATTCGGCTGCGGAGCCTCTCCGCTTTGGGGACCCTTTAGATGAAATCGTTTCTGTTCCCTCAATAAAAACATTAAATGCAGAGAAAAATTTGGAGTGAAATGCGCTTCAGGGTGAATTTGTTTTTTGTTTTAGAATCTCATAAAACAAAATAGCAGCTGCGCAGGAGACATTTAAGGAGTTTATATGGCCTGACTGGGGAATAGAAATAACCTCATCACAGTTTTTTTCTATTAGAGGGCGAAATCCTTTTCTTTCCCCGCCTAATACCAGGGCGATTGGCCTTTTAAAATCACAGGTAAAGCAGGATTTTTTTGAATCCTGTTTTGCGCCGATTATCCAGAACCCTTTTTTTTTTAAAATAAGGATGGTGTTCAGAGTATTGGACACCCTGCTAATAAGCATATATTCCACAGCCCCGGCAGAACTTTTTGAGACTGCCGGTGTCAAATCCGCAGCCCGATTTTTAGGAATGATCACTCCTCTAATGCCAAGGACTTCAGCAGACCGGGTAATAGAACCGAGGTTTCTTGGGTCTTCAAGGTGATCGAGCACAACCAGGACAGGATTGGGCTCTTTCTCAAACGCGGCCTCAATCATCTCTTCAACAGAGACCAGTTCTTTATTTGAAACAATCCCTGCTATTCCCTGGTGTTTATCCCCAGGACAAATCTGTTGGAATGTTTTTAAATCGACAGATTTAAATTTAATTCCATGAGCTTTTGCCAGCTGAATTATTTTATCAATCTCTTTATTTTTTCTTCTGTTTGAGATGAAAATTTTTAAAATGCGGCGCTGCCGGGATTTTAGCGCTTCTAATATTGGATTGATCCCGTAAATAATATTTGATGAAGTTTTTTTCACTTATAATCTCAAAGACCAAGTTTCGGACATAGGAGAAGCGGCTTAAGAACAGGCGCCTGCACCCTGCCACCTGCGTCATAATTTAATTTTCCATATGGTTTTTTCAGCTTTGTCTTCCAAGACAACCCCTTTTTTATTTAGCCCTTCTCTTATTTCGTCGGCTTTTTGCCATTCTTTGTTTTTTCTTGCTTCTGTTCTGGCGTTTATCATTTCTTCAATCTGATTTTTATTTAATCCAAGTTCAGTTATTCTTTTTTCTTTGAAATTTTCTAAGAATCCGGATGGTTTATCTAAAAATAATCCAAGAACTTTCCCTATTCTTAAGATTGCTTTTTTCCCCTCGCCAAGCTTTTTCTTCAAACCATCTGCATCGTTGCATTTTTTTGTTTTCAATTGGTCTTTAATAGAATTAAGTTGTCTTAAAAATTCGTTTAAATGGCCTAAAGCTAATGCCGTATTAAAATCATCATCCATAGCAGACTTGAATTTCTCCATGATGTCGCTATCCGGTTCAAATGTGTTGTCAGGTACCAGTCCATTCATTAAATCCAGAAATTCATAAAAACGATGGAGTACAATGCCTGCTTCATTCAGGTTTTTATTCGAGAAATCGATGGGACTCCTGTAATGATTGGAAAGTAAAAAGAGTCTGATTGCTTCAGGCGGATATTTTTTCATGACCTCCCGGATTGTAAAAAAATTTCCAAGGGACTTGGACATCTTTTCCTTGTTTATATCCACAAATCCGTTGTGTATCCAATAATTAATCGGTTTTTTTCCAGTTGCACCCTGGGATTGGGCGATTTCATTTTCATGATGCGGGAAAATCAGGTCCTTTCCTCCACCATGAATATCAAAGATTTCACCAAGATACTTTTGTGACATGGCGGAACATTCTATATGCCAGCCGGGGCGTCCCATACCCCATGGACTTTCCCACGCAGGTTCACCGGGCTTACTATCTTTCCATAAAGCAAAGTCAAGAGGGTTATTTTTTTTTTCATCAATTTCTACTCTCACCCCTGATTGAAGCTCGTCAATTTTTTTGCCTGAAAGTTTTCCATAATCCTGGAAACTTTCAACGGAATACATAACATCCCCACTCGCCTGATAAGCATGTCCTTTATCTATTAAGCGCTTAATCATATCAATCATTTCAGGGATATGTTCCGTAGCTTTCGGTTCATGGGTGGGAGTCTTAATCCCTATGCTATTCATATCCTCATAAAAAGTTTTAATATATCTTTTGGAAATTTCATCACAGCTTGTTTTTTCTTTGTTTGCCCTATTTATAATTTTATCGTCCACATCCGTAAAATTACGAACATAAATAACTTTGTAACCGACAAACTGCAGGTAGCGGTAAATAACGTCAAAAACTATACAGGCCCTGGCGTGCCCGATGTGGCAGAGGTCGTACACGGTGACGCCACATACATACATTGTTACACGGTCTTTTTCCAGTGGAGTAAAAAGCTCCTTTTGCCTGCTGATGGAATTGTAAATTTTTAAGCTCATGTTTAAATTTCTAAAAGGTATCAAGGATCGGTTTGCAGGGTTCAGTTCTATTAATTTCCATTAACCATTAACTAATAACTATTTCTTTTTCCCGCGCGGCTCTGCAAAGCGCCACCGCGGATGTTTTTTTTTGATGTAATTTAAAAGTTCATCATAGTTATTAAAATATTCAGAAAAATCATAGTCACCGGTATCTTCACATGAATCAGTGTCGTGATTGCGACAGACGGAAAATCTTTTGTCATAAATTTTGCAGCGGTTGTCTTTTTTTAGAAATTTGCAGCGGGAGGCAAAATTAATGTGCCATATCTTTCGGTCAACATAAAAAGAAATATTTTTATGGGCAATTAACCACAAATTATATTCATGGTCTTTCCGGGTTTCCGGAGTGTCTATTTCCATAGAAGTATATAAACAACATTTTGCGGGTTTGCAGCTATCACATTTTGAAGACATAATAATAACCTTTCATATTATTAGATGTTAGATGGGACAATATATTAATGCTTCAGGTATAATTTTTCAATTATTTAATTATAAACCCAAAAAATTATGCTGTAGTTGATTTCTCCCTGTAATGAAGCATACTTTTCGTGATAGTTGGTAAAAAGGGAAAAAGCAAACTAAGTTTGTATTGTATTTTCTTTTAATGCACAACGTACAATTTATATAAGCAGAATCCCTCGCTGGTGAAGGGCTTCTTTATTGTTTTAGCTATAATTTTTTTATGGTATTTGATCCAAAAAAGTTCTGGTAACAAGCTTTTCTGTTGTTAATATTAAAAAAAAGCCATATGCGGGTGTAGTATCTGGTAAATATGAAGAAGATGGATATTTTGTCGATTGACCTGACTGGATCAAATAGTGCTTGGGTCAATGCTGGACAGCATATGCACGGTACAATGTATTTCAGATGAGGGACTGGCTTATAAATTTATATGCAGGCTACTGAGCAACAAAGTGCCACATATTGGTTTTTCATATGCTTCAGGAGAGTTGCATGGAGTTAATGTAAGGAAGCATCCAAGAATATCTGTTTTGTTCTGGGCACCCATTCTGGAACCTGTTAAAGAGGATGGAAAGGCGATATTAAAGCTGGTTGGAGAAGTCAGTATTGTGGATATGAGTGAGGGCGGATGCAGGATTATGACAAATAATAAGTAGAAGGTTAATGATACGATTTATCTTTCATTCGAATATCAAGAGGGAAAAGAACCCTTTAGTTTTGAAGGAAAATCAGACAGGTTAGACCTGCGCCTCATGGTTTAACCTATTACGGTGTGTAATATGATGACCATAAGCCCGTCTTTTTAAAATCAGTTCAAACCATCATTGAAAATCCGCAACTTTGAGCTATGTATAAATTCTGGTTGTTCTATTCCCTATGCCGCAAAGGATCTCATATGGGATAGTATTGGTTTTTTCGGACAGGTCTTTGGCCTGAATCTCTTTCCTACCCTGCTTACCGATCAAAACTACTTCGTCACCAATTGAAACATCGGAAATCCCGGTTACGTCTATCATAGTTAAATCCATGCAGACGCGGCCAACTTGTGGTGCTGATTTTCCATTAACCAATACGCTGATTTTATTGGAAAGAAGTCTGTCATACCCGTCGGCATATCCGACCGGTATGGTTGCGATAACGCTGTCCCTTTTTGTTATAAAGGTTCCTCCATAACTTATGGGTTTTCCTTTTTGAATATGGGATACTTGAATAATCCGGGTTTTCCAACTCAATACCGGTTCGGTATCCAGATCATTTCGTTTGTCGTCAAAAGGAGAAATTCCGTAAAGGAGGATGCCGGGCCTTACCATATCAAAGTGTGATTCAGGGAAATCAATAATTCCGGCGCTGTTGGCGCAGTGAATGATTGGAAAAGAAATCCCTGCTGCCTTTAAGTCTTCAACAAGCGCATTCAAGGTTTTTATTTGCATGTTTGTGAATGCCTTTTTGTTTTTGTTAAAGGCCGATGCCAGGTGAGTCATTAACCCTTCAAAAACAAAAAATTCCGTGCCATTGTATTGACTTATAAAAGAAAAGGTTTCTTTCGGATTAAACCCTAGTCGCCCCATGCCGGTATCTACTTTTAAATGAACTTTTATCTTTTTTTTCTTTCTTTTAGCGGCTGCATGGAGAGCAGCGGCAACCTCTTTTGAATAAATAACTGTTGAAAAATCGTAATTAAGGAATATTTTTATTTGATCTTTTGTGATGCCACTCAGGATCAAGACAGGCAGTTTAATTCCAGCGTTTCTTAGTCCGACGGCTTCAGGAAGATTTGCCGCACCTAACATTTCTACTCCATCTGCTTCTGCCTGGCGGGCAATCATTGCAGAACCATGGCCATAGGCATTAGCCTTTAATACCGCCATTATTTTAGTAGATGGTTTTAATCGGTTTTTTAAAAAACGGAGATTATGTGAAAAGGCTTTTAGATTAATTTCTGCGTAGCTGCCCACTAAATTTCTTCGTCACCCATGCCAGCATAGTTTTCGAAACAAGGATATTCTTTAATAAATGCAGCTTTGAATTCTCCAGTCGGACCGTTTCTTTGTTTCCCTATAATAATTTCTGCTATTCCCGCATTTTCTGTATCGTGTTTATAAACCTCTTCACGAAATAGAAAAACGACTACATCCGCGTCCTGTTCTATAGAACCAGATTCCCTTAGATCGGAAAGTTGAGGTGTTTTGCGGTCTCTACTTTCCACTGCGCGGCTCAATTGAGAAAGGGCAACAACAGGGACATTCAGTTCTTTGGCTAATTCTTTAAGCGATCGGGTAATTTCAGAAACTTCCAACTGTCTGCTTTCAATTCTTCCCATACCCCGCATCAATTGTAGGTAGTCAATTATTATAAGACCGAGGTTATTATTCTGTTCTGCCTGTAGTCTTCTTGCCCTTGCCCGGATATCCAGGGCGGTTAAACCGGGGGAATCATCAATAAAAATAGGGGCGTCACTTAGTGTTCCCGCTGCCCTACTTAGAGGTGGCCAATCAGATTGGGCAAGAAATCCTGTTCTTACTTTATTTGAGCTTACCCTCCCCTCAGCGCACAGCATCTTGATCCCTAACTGTTCTTTAGACATTTCAAGACTGAAAATTGCAACGGGAATTTTCTCTTTCACGCCTACATGGCGGGCAATATCCATGGCAAACGTCGTTTTACCCATACTGGGGCGGCCTGCGATGATAATCAAGTCAGATCGCTGAAGCCCAGCAGTCATCTCATTAAATTTCTTAAAACCAGTCGGAACTCCGGTGACAAGTGTTTTTCTATCAAAAAGTTTTTCAATCGAATCAAAACTATTTTTTATAACAGTATTGATATCATAAAAACTCTTTTTTATTTTTTTTCCTGCGATTTCGAAAATGGATTTTTCACTTTCATCAAGAAGGTCATTGACTTCCCTCTGGTCCTCATAACTTTTCGTAACAATATCAGTGGCTGTGCTGATTAGATCTCGTAGAATTTTTTTCTCTCTGATGATTTTACAATGATAGGCAACGGCTGCGGATGTCGAAATGGCTTCTTCCAGCTGACTGAGATATTCAACCCCGCCCACTGTCTCAAGCTCATTATTTTTTCTCAGTCTTTCTGAAAGTGTGAGAAGGTCAATGGGTTCACTCATTTCAAAAAGCTCCACCATTGCCTTAAATATTTTATGATGAGGACTCCGGTAAAAATCATCAGCCTCAATTACTTCCAGTGCCTTAGGAAGGGCGTCGTTACTTTTAAAAATAGCGCCTAGGACAGATTGCTCGGCTTCTAGGTTGTGCGGAGGAAGTTTGTGGAGGGACATATCGTCAATTGTTTTATTGTTCGTACTTACTTTATTTTCTAAAATGACGCCTTGGGGCATTTGTTTTGCTCTTGCGAATGTACGTTAACCTTTGTTAATACTTTTATAGCTCTCAAAATGAAAAAGATGAACTCAAATGAAAAAAAGTATGATAGTGAATAGAGAAATATAAATTAAATCTACATTTGTTGGCAAGTAAAAAATGATAGACTATATGAAATTATTCTTCTTTATCGACTTTAATACTTAAAGTGCAGGGAACATCCGGATGAATTTTAATGGAAACCGTAAAAGAGCCCAAATTTTTTATAGGGTCATTAAGTAATATTTTCTTTTTATCGATATTGAATCCCTTTGCATTCAAAAATTCAGCAATATCATGGGAAGTTACAGATCCAAAAATCTTGTCGCTTTCCCCGGCTTTTCTTTGAAAGCAAATTTCTTCCGCCAATAATTGATTAACAATGGATTCTGCCTCTGTTTTGTCTTTTTCAAGCCTAGCCAGGATTATCTTTTTCTTTTGGTCAATAACCGATTTATTGTAGCCCGTAGCCTGAAGAGCCAGCCCTTTGGGAATCAAGTAGTTTCTTCCATAGCCATCGGCTACTTCAACCTCATCGCCGTAAGAACCTAAATTTCTTACATCATTTTTTAAAATTACCTTCATATTTCCTCCTGTTAAATTATATTGTGTTGTTACCGGAACATTTTAGTTTTCTGAAATCCGCCCATGAATCAAAAACTCCTATTAAAATTACAAGAAGTAGTAATAAAGGTTGGATAAATATAAGGCCATAAATGATAATCTTTAAGAATAAAGGAAAAGTCTTTTTCCTCATATAAAGTATAACAACAGCGATTCCCTGGTAAAAATAGATCATAAGAGAAATAATCAAGAAGTTCAGTCCAATAATATTTAGGCTCTTCGCGGGAATGAGAAGCATTACTCCTGAAAAGATAAAGAGCCATATCATGTATTCATTAGCAGACCACTTTTCAAGATCGGAGCTTTCGAAGTAGCTACTATTTCCAATATATTTATTCCAGACCATTTTTACCAGCACATAATTTAGAAGAACTCCAACAGTGGAGCTCACTATCATCCAGGCAGGAATGGAGCTTATAAAGGCCGATGCCAATTTTTCTGAATATAGCTTGATGTTATCAATTTCGCTGTCGGAGATTCCAATTTGGCGGTACGCATTTATAGAAGAGGCCATACTTTGCTTTATTTGCTCGGTCATAAAGGAACTCAGGTTTATGTCTTTAACCAGAAGAAATACATAAATTAACACTCCCCCCAGCAGAAAAGAAGCCCCTACACTATACAACACTATTTTATCAATAGAATAATTTCTACGAATTGATTCTGCCATTATTACGGCGATAAGCCCGTATTCAGCAAAAAAGACAAGGCTAATCTGCACATTTATAAAAAGGAATAATATAATTGCCACAATTATCGAACTTATAAATCCTGTTCTTTGGCCTCGATAGAGATGTGCCAAAATAATAGGAACAGGGCAGAAAATGCTGAATAGAATTCCCAGAGGAGGCAGGAAAATAGCTGCTGAAAAAAGAACCATTGATAAAATTGCCGGAAATGCAACCTCTCGAATATTTATACTGCTAGTGGTATTCATAAATGCAAGTTTGATAATAGTCAATAAAGCTTTTATACTATTATTCTGTAGAAGCTTTTTTTTTGAGAAAGCTTTTTTTTGTTCTTCAGAGCGGAAGCCCTATTTGATTTTGGCCATCCTTGGCCTCAATTTTCGAGCGGCTTTCCTTCGGAAACCGTCCAATTAGGTTTTCCTTACCGAATTGGATGGTTGCGGCGCCTCGCTGCTTTATGGGTTAAGGATCATGGGGCCTAGATCAAGAAAAAGCAACATTTGACCCACGACCCTTGTCCCCTGACCCAAATCCATAAATTTTCTTATGGCAATTAATTCGTTTTGGTTGTTGCAGGAACCTTCTACCGCTTATGCGGTAAACGGCACCAGTGCAATATTACGCGCTCTATTAACAGCTGTGGTTACCATTCGTTGGTGTTTAGCGCAATTGCCAGAAATGCGTCTTGGGATAATCTTGCCTCTTTCTGAAATCGTGGTGCGAAGAATTTTTACATCTTTATAATCTATCCAATCCATTTTATCATTACAAAACCGGCATACCTTGGCAACCATGTAAGTTTTTGATGATGGTCTTCTTCTTTTCTTATATTTCATTAACCCCCCGTAAATAGAGCATGATTAAAACGGAACATCTCCTTCAGTTTCCGGTTTTTCAATGGTAGAGTCACTTTTGGTTTCAAAAGCGCCGTTATTTTTAGGTACTTTGGATAAAAACTGGACGCTGGTAGCTACTACTTCATGTTTACTTCTTTTTTGTCCTTGTTCTGTTTCCCATGAACGAAAATTAAGCCGTCCTTCAACATAGGCTGAACTGCCTTTATTCAAATATTCAGAACAAAGCTCAGCCAGTTTCCCCCAAACCGTAATATCTATAAAACATACTTCCTCTTTCCATTCATCGTTCTGCTTATACCTTCGGTTTGCGGCAAAACCAAAACCGGCAACTGCAGACCCGTTAGCCGTAAATCTCAGTTCAGGATCTCGTGTTAAATTTCCTAATAAAAAAACCTTGTTAATCTCTGGTCTAACTCCTGCCATGGTTCAGTCTCCTATAGTAGCTTCTTTTTATTTTTTGCTGTTATTTGTATTCTCTAATTCGTGATTGTTATCAGAATTACTGTTAGCTTTTGAAACAGCAGTGGTTCTATCGGTACTATTCTCCGGTAAAGGAACAGAATCAGTTTGTCTTTTGAAATCGGTAACTTTGATAGTTAGAAACTTAATAATATGCTCTGATAATCGGTAGAATTTTTCAAGGGGATTAATAAGTTTTACCGGAGCCTCGAGTCTGACTAAGACATAGTAACCCTGCGTATGTTTTTTGACGGGATAGGCTAATCGTTTTTTTTCCCAGCGCTCGGTCTCAAGAACTTTTCCACTATTTTTTGTGATCAGTTCTTCAACCTTTTTTATAGTTTCATCTTTGTCAGTATCAGGCAGGTCTGGTGCGAGTATAAATATAGATTCGTATTTCAGGTTATTTCACCTCCTCTCGGTCAAAGGCCCTAATTAAAAAATTAGAGCGAGGGTTTCATTTAAGCGAAAAAGAATATTTGTCGCTATTTTCACATAGCCAAAGAAATAAATCAAGGAAGATTTCAGGAAACTTAAATTCGTTTTACTCTGCAATGGAAATAATGGTTTTAGTAAATTGGAAGAATAAGCTCTTGTTTATATATTATTTTCATTATTTCCGGGAGGAAGAGCCGGGAGGAGTTTGAATAAAAACCTTAATCTCAATATGTTGTAGAAGTTTAGGTAGATTCAAGAAATTCTTTTACTGTCTTTATTACGTAAGTAATTTCTTTTTCTTTTAATTCCGGGAACATTGGTAAAGATAAAGTCTTTTGCGAAATTTCACTGCTTACCGGAAAATCTTCTGCCGAAAACCCTAAATACTCGAAAGATTTCTGCAGATGGATTGGAATGGGATAATGAATGGCAGAAGATATGCCGCGGTTATTTAAAAATTTCCGGCACCCTTCCCGGTTGTTTATCAAAATTGTATAGAGATGATATACGTGTTTGTTGTAATGCTCTGTATAAGGAGTTACAACGTTGCAGTTGGAGAGAAGCTTATTATACCGCTGTTCTGCATGTTCGATTCTCATGTTGTTCCATTGATCAATATACTTCAACTTCACTCTTACTATAGCGGCTTGAAGGGTGTCAAGCCGGCTGTTAAAGCCAATCAAATCGTGGAAGTATTTTTCTTTACTCCCATGAACTCTTAATATTTTAACCTTATCAGCTATTTTTTCGTCGTTGGTAAAAACCATTCCCCCATCACCGTAAGCGCCAAGATTTTTTGACGGGAAAAAACTTGTACAACCCGCGTCTCCGAAAGTTCCCAGTTTTTTATTTTTATATTCTCCCCCAAAAGCCTGAGCAACATCTTCAACTACTTTTAACTGGAATTTTTTGGCAATTTCTAAAATTGGTTCCATCTCAGCTGCCTGCCCGTACATATGAATGGGAATAATTGCTTTAGTCTTTTTTGAAATTTTCTCCTCAACTTTTACCGGATTAATATTAAATGTTTTGGGATCGATATCAACAAAAACCGGAACAGCTCCGCAGTATGTGATAGCCTCACATGTGGCAATAAAAGTAAATGGGGTGGTAATGACTTCATCTCCGGAACAGATTCCGCAGGCCAAAAGAGCAAGGTGGAGGGCGTCAGTTCCAGAGGCCACTCCAATAGCATAATTAACATTCAAATACTGCGCCGCTTCTTTTTCAAGAGCAGTTACATCAGGCCCTAAAATGAATTGCCCGCTATCCAGAACCCCGTGGACTGCAGCGTCAATTTCATTTTTAATGTTTTGATACTGGAGATTAAGATCTACCAATTTTATGTTCATAATACTTACAGGTTTTTATGCAGAAGTTCTTCGGATATCTTTTTGCCGATAGACCCTATTCCTTTAAGAGTAAATAAAAAGAAAAACTTATTTTCTCTTTGTTTGTCTCCGTTAATATGATTGTTTCGGTTTATAAAATCAAAAGAGATGTCCCAACATTGCGCGGAATATTTTAAACTAAAATCATTTTCTATGAATTCGTTATTTAATTCGTCATAGCGGGCGCTGTATTTAGCCCTCCATCCTTTTTTTAAATCCAGTCCCAGTGACCCCAGGATAAAGGTGGACTGATCTCTTATATAACGTCTTTCAAAATACAGGGACCAAGAACTTCCCGGATGTATTCCTAATTCAACATTTGCGGTCTTTAAAAGACTATCATAAACATCGAAAGTTCCATCGAAGTTTAAGTGAAGGGGCGTCCAGATGTGACTGTCAATGTCCCATCGAACATCAGAATAAGGACGTCGTTCGGTTCCCGCGGATAATGCCTTCGTGGCTTCACGGAAATCATAACTCTGACTGATTTCAAACAGGATGGCTTCTTCAGTTATAAAAGAATCTTTGTCTAGCCTTAATTTTTTGAGAAATCGATTGGTTAAGGAAAATTCCACAATGCTTAAGGGGGCAATATTATCGATACCGTCAAAAACCGTAATTTTATCTCTGTCATCACTATCCAGATCAGGAATATATTTATAAGTTATTCTCGGTTCAATAAGATGCTTCACCTTCGGAACAACAGAATTATTATAGTTGAATATCTTAAAGAATTTTGGTCCTTCAAAAATCATGGATATGTCATACAATTCTCTTGAAAATGCACTTGTTTTATTATCATTGCTGTCTTTGCCGCTGCTATAATATGTTTCGCTAAATCCAATAGTCGGGGTAAATGTCATCCAGGGTAAAGAGGTAAAAGGGAGAGACAACTGTGGATGAATGTTGAACCGCTGAACATCATTACTCGCAGACCCAATTTCGTTGTCAATTCCCGTATAAGAAGATTCCATATTAAAATACAAGGGTGTCTTTCGTATTTTTACTCTTTGGTTTGTGAAAGTGACTTGTGGCAAAAGACTGTACTTTTCTTCCCTGTCAAATTCGATACTCTTTCGATAACGGCTTAAAACTTCCAATGAACGGTTTTCCCAGTTTTTTGATAAGTTCAAGTGAGAATCCGTAATCCGGCGCGTTCTGTCGTCCGTTAAATCGCTATATTCCTTATCATAGTTATTATCACTTAACATGTCCGCTTTTGCTTTAGCCATAATTCCATAATCAAATTCCTGTTTGTGGTCTACATTCAATTTCCAAAATTCACGATCCGTATTTTTTTCTTTTAAATATGTGCCATACCATTGACCTTTTATATTTTTGGTTGGCGTATAACGAAATTCCAGGCCGGGTCGAAAACCCTTTTTGGACAAATAGTCTAGATATACCGTTGCATCCATCTGCTCATTAATGGCCCAGAAAAAGCTATTATTCATAAAAAAACCATCCCTGTTGCTGGAACCTATATTTGGAAACAAAAATCCGCTGGCACGTTTTGTCTTCAACGGAATGACTCCATAGGGAAGATAAAAGAATGGGGTGTTTTTTATCCAGAATGAAGGGTTTTTTAGAATGGCGTATTCATTGAGAGTCAAATCGGCATAGTCGCATTTAAAAATCCATGCCGGCTCATCCCCGACACAAGTTGTTAGGCTCCCGTTATAAATTTTATAATGATCTTCGCCTTCTTTTTTAATTCTCTCTCCGGTAAAAAGATATTCAGAATCAAAATGACCTTTTGCATTAAAAATCTCGCCTTTTTTTGAATTCATGTTAAAAAAAGCTTTATCCCCTGTAATATTACTTGTTTTATCTTTTATTTTAACAGAGCCGGAGGCCACCCCTTTACCGGTTTTTGAATTTACCATGATTTTTTCGGCTTTAACATTCATGCCTTTATGGTAAACAGTTACATTTCCTTTGCCAATAACCCTATCTTTTTCGTTCGTCATCTCTAAATGATCAGCAGTAATTTCTACCGGTTCTTGAGCGAACCCTGCATGAGAAAACAAAAGAACTATGGCGAAAACAATAAATAAACAAACAGTAGTTTTTAATGTTTTTAATGGTAAATTAAAAAAAAGCATTTTTGAAATTAAACCTAACATTTTGTTGAAATTATAATCCTATCTAAAATAAAGAGGAAAAGCCACAACCAAAAATATTTCTAAAAAAAGAAGGTTTTGCAGAGTTATAGTTGTAATGAAAGTGTTTAGCGAGCACATTTCCCGTAGCAAGCTACGGGGAGCTTCAATAGTTTTCTTCTATTAATAAGTTATCGGAAAAAATATTGATTTTCTAAACATAAGATTTTAATTACTTTTAAAGAACCGATGATAAAAAAGATTTAACAGTTAATCAAATATTTATCAGCAATTCTTAAAAAAAGAAGCCACAAAGATCACTAAAACCACAATAAAATTTCATTGTTATTGCTATAATTCCATTGCATAGTATATAAATACTTTTCGTTTTGTTCGCTCAGTTAGTGGCTGAATCTTATTTATTAGGAATTAGGAGGGAAAATGCGGGTTAAAATAGGAATAGGCCAAGACAGCCATCGTTTAGAGGGAGATGACACTAACAGACCTCTAATTTTAGGTGGGGTTGAAATTCCCTCTGAATTGTCATTACTGGGCAATAGTGACGCTGATGTTGTCCTCCACGCTCTTTGTAATGCAATATCTGGTATCAGCGGCGAAATAATAATTGGGCCTTATGCTGATAAGATGTGTCGTGAACAGGGAATAACTGATAGTGCTTTATATGTTAAAGAAGCCCTGAAAACATTAAAAAACTATAAAATCACGCATGTGTCAATAGTGATAGAATGTTTTGTTCCGAAAATAGTTTCTCACATTGGTCAAATGCGCTCTCGAATAGCGGAAATTCTTAATATAAAAACCGATGATGTAGGAGTTACGGCTACAAGCGGCGAAGGCCTTACTTCATTCGGTCAGGGAAAAGGTATCCAGGCTTTCGTATCAGTTACTGCTATGGGGTAAGAATTTCACCTCAGAAATTGCATGGTTCGACAGGTTCACCATGACAGCCTGTGTTACCCTTAACTTGCTAGAAGGGCAGCGTACTTTGTGGTGAGGCGAACTTCTTTTTTTATGTATCTTTATTTATATTCTTAATCAACTCTCTTAACAAAACTGCTTTTTGCTGATCAGGGCTGATATCCAACGATTTTTTTAAATGATAGGCAGCCTGAGCAGGATCGTTCATCTGCTGCAAAAATACCAATCCAAGATTATTATGAACATTAAAATTACTTGGATCAGATTTGATAACCTGCTGGTAAATCTCTATAGCTTTGCTGAATTTACCCTTCATAACGAAAACATTAGCAACGGCGATTTTAGCCAGATGATAATTCCTATCTAATCCCACGGCGCGAGAATAATATTTAAATGCCTCATCTAAATTCCCTGTTTTAATAAAAATATTTCCAATTGCAAAGTAAATTTTAGGAAAGGAGGGTTTCAACTTCCTGCAATTAAGATATGTATCTAAAGCTTTTTTATATTCTCCCTTTTTGTCATAGACATTTGCGAGGTTAAAGCAAGCTTCAAAAAAATATTTCTTCCCATAGACATCTTTTGTTTGTTTAAAGGCTGTTGAATATTCTTCAATCGCATTATCCAGCATTCCTCTTAATTCATAGACCTTTCCAAAGTTGTAATGGGCAAAAGGATAATCGGGGTTATATTTCAATGCCAGCTTAAGATTCTTTGTAGCTAGTTCAAACTCTCCAAGCCTGCCATAGATTTTTCCCAGGTTATTATAATACTTATAACCGGTTGGAGAAATGGCAATTGCTTTTTTTAAGAATTCAATCGCTTTTTTATAATTTTTTTTATTATCATAGGCCAGTCCCTCTTTATCATAAGCTTCTGCAAGATTATTTAATGGTCTTGGCAGTCGAGGGGACTTCTCAGCCGCGTCAGACCACAGACTTTTTTCGTTTTTCCAGACAAAATTGCGCTTAACAGTTAATACAGAAAACACAATAATAAGAAGGAAAACAGGAAGAATAAAATAAGCGAGTTGTTTAAAAGAACTTTTTTTGTATCTGATAATGAACTGATTTAGACATAATGGAATTGTCAAGATAAATCCTGCTAATGGAAGGTACAGTCGGTGCTCTGTTATCATATCACGCAATGGTAAAATGCTGGAGGTCGGGAGCAGAGTGATAAAAAACCAAAAAATCCCAAACGCAATTATCCGATTATTTTTATAAAAATATATTCCGGCAAAAAGACATAAAAGAATAACGCCTAAAGATAAAGCCACTCCTGAATCTGTTATTCCATGGGCAACAGGAAAATCAGGATCAATATTCTGGTTAAAGGGGAAGAAAATCATTTTAATATAATAAAAAACGATTACTTTGAATTCCGTTAGTAAATAAATCGTCATGCTCAAATTGTCCTTTGCCATGCTGTCTATATGCATTAGTTTGATTTGGATAGGATCGAATAGTTTTTGCAAGAACCCGAAGTCCATACGAAAAAAACTTAAAATATTTAGATGACTAGATATGAATATTAAAATAAAAGGGCTTGTTATGACTATAGTTTGAATGATAATCCTTATAAATATACTCTCAAAAAAACGTTTAAAAAAAATTGATTTTAACGGGGTAAAAAACAAATAGTAAATAATAAACATAACAGGAACGGTCAATATAATCATTTTTGAGCCGTAACCCATTATCAAGAAAACAATTGACAAAGCATAAAATAATATCTTCCAGGGTAGGTTTTGCCTGACACCTTTAATAAAAAACAAAAAAGAAGCCATGTAAAAACAAACAGCTATGGATGTAGTCCTGCCGGTTATGTAAGTGATGACTTGGGTATTCATGGGATGAACCGCAAACAGTAATGCGGATATTAATGGAATATTCAATTTGTTCTTGGATTGGTCGCTTGTTTTTAAAAATCGATTAATGGATAGTATCTCTTTCGCAAATAAAAATATTAGCAAACAGGTTATTATGTGAACTGTCAGGTTTACAACATGAAAACCGAATACGTTAAATCCACCAAGAGAATGATTTAAGTGCAGGGTATAAAAGATTATAGGCCGGTTTGAAAGATTGGAAAGAATATCGTGGCAAGTAGGAAAACACAAGTAAGACAAAAAAACATGCTGAAAATCTTCTTTTAATCCTTCGTTATTAACAATATATTTGAAATCATCAAAGTGGAAACTATTAGTAAAGGTATTAAAATAAGACAGGAAAGCAATAGAAAGGATAATTAAGATAGAGAAAATATTTCGGTATTTTATCATTAGACAGCTAAAACAAACTCTAGGCAGTAAAGAGGGTACTGCTCAAAAATTTTCAGTATAAACTTAGGCAATAAAAGGGTCAAATTTTTTTTTGACATCATTATCCGAAAAATCTATCATTTTTGTTAATGCACAACATGAATATTAAAACAAAAATTACTTCGTTTTTTATTGCTGCTTTATTTATAAACGGTTTTGCTCTGGCAAAAGATGGCAATTCAACACCATATACTATCAAATTTGCTACTCTTGCACCTGAAGGGTCTACATGGATGAATGTTATGAGAGAGCTGGATAAGGAAATTCGGGAAAAGAGCAATAATCGTATAAAATTCAAATTTTATGCTGGTGGTGTTTCAGGGGATGAAAAAGATGTTATCAGAAAAATAAGGATAGGACAACTTCATGCAGGTGGTTTTTCCGGTGTTGGAATAGGGCAAATAGTGCCGGAAGTTAGGGTTCTGGACCTCCCTTTTCTGTTTAATAACCGTGAAGAAATTGACCATATTTATAATACTTATTTTGAATATTTCTCCAATGTTTTTCATAAAAAAGGCTATACGTCCCTTGGCTGGGTAGAAGTAGGCCCGGTTCACATATTTTCTAATAAACCCATTTCTACTATAAGTGATATGGCTGGGATAAAAATGTGGATGTGGGAAGGTGATCCACTGGCAAACGAAATGATTAAGGCTTTAGGCCTATCACCTTACCCTTTGTCCGTTACAGATGTGTTGATTTCTCTGCAAACAGGACTCATTGATACTGTTTATGGTTCTCCATTAGCCGCTATTTCTCTGCAATGGTTTACTAAAATAAAATTTATAAGCATGTACCCACTTGCCAATTCTTCCGGAGCAGTTTTAATATCTAATAAATTATTTAATCAACTCCCGTCCGATTTAAAAAATCTTCTTATGAATTTATCCAAAAAACATTTTTCCCGCTTAATAAGCTTAACGCGAATAGATAACGACAAGTCTATTCAGGTCATGAAAGAAGCAGCTATCACCCTGGTAGAAAAACCGGAAGGAAGAGACCTAAAAGCATTTTCAAAAGCAGGGAAAATAGTAAGAGATAATCTCGTAGATAAGCTTTACTCACGAGACTTGTTAGAAAAAATTATTTCATCTTTGAATTCTTTTAGAAACAGTAATTAGTAATTCAGGCCACCATGTCGCCAAGACACTAAGAAAAAATGTGACTTTGTGGCAGAAAAAGCTGACGTGGTGAACCTCTATTATTACACAATCAGTAAGTTTAAAATCTTAAACCTAAAATTAAAAACATGCGCCGGCCATTTAATCTCATCCAGTTGACCCTTCGGCTTGACTCCTATTTAGCCAGGATTGAAGAATTTCTTCTAATTTTGATTCTTTCCTCAATGGTTATTTTTTCCTTCCTTCAGGTTGTTTTTAGAAACATATTTTCCGAAGGAATCCCATGGGCAGATATTTTCTTGCGGCATCTGGTTTTATGGATAGCCTTTATTGGGGCCGCGTTAACGACCAGGTATGAAAAACATATCAGTATAGATATTTTATCCCGCTTTTTTAACAAAAAGTTAAATGCTTTTCGAAAAATTTTAATTAATGCGATTTCTGGCTCAATCTGTTGTTTTTTAACGCGGGCTTCCTGGGTATTCATGATGGATGAGAAAATGGCTGGCAGTGAATTATTCTCAGGCGTTTCCACATGGTATTTTCTTATTGTGTTGCCGGTTACATTTATTATCATTACTTTTCGCTTTTATCTTAAAGCCATTTCAGAGGTAGTGAAAATGTTTCAGGGGTCAGGGATCCGGGACCAGGGATCAGAATAGATTTAACGGTTTGTTTCTGACCACCACACCCTGACACCCAACCCTTTATTATTATCAGCAAAGCATTTTGTTAAAGAAAAATTTCAATGATCATTTGGATTCTCATTTTTATCCTTCTTGCGCTTCTTGGAACTCCTCTTTTCATTATCATTTCCGCCATTGCTCTCCTGGCTTTTCACGGCATAGAGATTGACAGTTCCGCCATTATGATTGAAATGTACAGGATGGCCTCTGCCCCGACACTTCTGGCTATTCCACTCTTTACCTTTACTGGTTATCTGTTAGCCGAAAGTAACGCTCCGAAGCGGTTGATGAATTTAAACAGGGCATTATTCGGCCATTTAGCCGGCGGCACTTCAATAATTGTTCTTGTATCCTGCGCCTTCTTTACCGCCTTTACCGGCGCGTCAGGCGTAACCATCATTGCCCTGGGAGGACTTTTATTTCCGATTTTATTGAAAGAAAAATATCCAAATAAATTTTCTTTGGGTCTTATGACATCATCAGGGAGTCTAGGGCTTCTATTTCCTCCAAGTCTGCCATTAATATTATACGGGCTGGTTTCTAAAACCAACGTGGATAAACTCTTTATTGCAGGGATTATCCCCGGTATTTTGATGATCCTGATTATTTCTGCTTACAACATAAAAGTTGCTCAGGTTTCTCAACCGTTAAAAAGCGTGTTTAATTTTAAAGAAGTCTTCATTGCCTCTAAAGAAGCAAGCTGGGAAATACCACTGCCTCTGATCATTTTAGTTGGAATATACGGCGGGATATTCACAGTAACAGAAGCTGCTGCCGTAGCAGCATTGTACACTTTGTTAACAGAAGTCGTGATTTACAAAGACCTCCATTTGTTTAAAGATGTTCCACGCATCATGAAAGAGAGCATGATACTGATAGGAGGGATTCTTATTATCCTGGGGATGGCTATGGGCTTGACTAATTACCTTATTGACGAAGAGATCCCGATGAAAATCTTAGCCTTCATGGAAAATCATATCAACAGTAAATTAACGTTTCTAATGCTACTGAACATCTTTCTGCTGATCGTCGGCTGTATGATGGATATATTTTCCGCGATCATCGTGGTGGTTCCGCTGGTTGTGCCTATTGCTCAAAGCTTTGGAGTGGACATGGTGCATCTCGGGATTATTTTTCTAACTAACCTGGAAATAGGTTATTCTACCCCACCGGTTGGGATCAATCTGTTTATAGCCAGCTCCCGGTTTAACAAACCGGTTGTTGAACTATACAGAGCGGTGATTCCTTTTTTAGGACTGCGCCTTATCGGCCTTATCATTATTACCTATTTTCCCTGGTTAAGTTTGGCGCTTTTAAACTTTTTTAATTAATCATATTCCCCACTAGAAAGGAGGGGGCAGGGGTAGTTGTCTTTTAATGTGCTTCGTGGTTAAGATTTATTATGCCCCGCAGATGTGATGGAACAAGCATGTAGAACAGGTCTTGTCCCTCTTCAAAACAGGCTCAAAGGGAATGTCCGGATTTACGATTTCATGAAGAAGTTTAAAAATAATATTTTGCAATATAGGAAAATAATTTGAAGCCTCTTCTAGCGATTGAAAGAGAGGTATCTCGGTTTTCTCATCCATTGCCACCCTGCCCAAAGTTAGAAATGCTCCGTTTGTGTTTTCAACAGTCCTCCCTGTTTTTGCAGTAAAGAGGGTTAGATAAAAGGGGAGCTGGAGGCTGCCGATCGAATCACTCCAGTTATTCCTGTCCGCGGGATCGAGCTTTCTAAAGTTGATTTTCAGGTATTGATCATTTGCTGAAGTCTTATAATCTATAACATAAATTTTTCCACTTCTTTTTTCAATCCTGTCCAAACTGCCTTTGAGATTAAAAGAATGGATAGAAGTTTTGAGTTTATGTTCAAGCTCGATGATCTCAATTTTATTTTTTTCAAGCAGGGGAATTTGATATTTTTCTAAAAACTCTTTCATCCTTTTTTTAACCTGGATATTTACAAGATACGCGGTTCCTGAAAGTTCTTTGCCAAAATCTTCCTTAAAAAGCCTGTCTGCAAGTTCATCCATTTCATCAAAATTTATGTCTTTTTTATCCAGTAGCTTGCCTTTTTTGTTTTGAAAGTATGTTTTAAGGAGTTTGTGGACAAAGGTTCCTATCTCAGCCTTTTCTATTTCACCGGTAACTAGCTTCTTTTCCCCAAGATTCAGGACATACTGGTAGTAAAACATCAAAGGGCATCTCAAGTAGACATCAAGCGAGGTGGCGCTATATGTATAATTCAGCAAAAACGTTATTATCTCATTGGTTTTTCTTGCAGGAAACGGGTCTCTGCTATGTAGCTTCACTTTATAGTTAATGGATTTTATATAATCTTTAGAGTCTGTTTTCTTATCTTTTTTCTGTTTTTGCCAAATTAATTTTTCCACAAACCTGCTTTTTTCCTTTTTATTCTTTTCGACAAAAAAGATATGTACTTCTTTTGCGCCCTTTATCAGGGTATCGAAATAATAGGCAGAAAGTTTTTCCCTGTCTCTGTATGTTGGGATACCCAGCATTTCCCTGACTTTATACGGAAGCAGGGAATCTTCCTTCCCGGCATTTGGCAGTACCTCTTCATTGGCGTCTAATATAAAGACTCTGCTAAACCTCAGGTTTCTTGTTTCAAGGAATCCAAGAACCTGTAACCCTTTTACAGGTGTTCCTTCAAAAGGTGTCCTGCAGATCATGATATATTTCCTGAAGAAATTGAAATAACCGGTTGTCTCATTAAAGGACATATCTTTTAAAAGAGACCCGGATATGGAATCGAAAGATTTGATAAATTCTTCGTAAAAAGGGTAGAAAAAAGGATGGAGCCGCGCAGTGCTGTTTCTGTATATGTAAGTGAGGATTTCAGTGCTTTTTAAGGAAAAATCCTTTATATTCTCAAAAGTCCGGAACTTGCAAATAGTATTTCGATGTATAAATTTAAGATGCTCTTTCAGAATGTCTACGTTAATATCTATATCTATGCTAGCGTTTGTTCCTGTCAACTTTTTAGAGATTACATCGAAGAGAATATTGTCTTCTTCTATCTCATGTAGGCTGATAAGTGTTTTTGTTCTTTTGTCGGCAAATTTGCTTTCAAGAGAGTGAAACATTATTCTCGAAACATCCGCTCTTTTGTTAAAAAATATATTTTTTGTGTAAGGGTGGAGAATAAATTTCAGATAGTCGGGTGTATAGAAGAGGTCCCCTTCCATAGAGGTCAGCAGGTTCATGAGATTATTAAAAAAACCGAATACAGGTGTCCTGTGTAGGGGATAACCCATGGAGATGTTGTAATCGTCTTTATCCAGAAGGGGAAGGGTTTGGTGGAATAAGGGAAATAATGTTTCGGAGGAGGGGAGAACAAAAACGGTATTCTCACCGGGAATAATATTTTTTTCCAGATGGGTTTTTATAATTCTGCTTAATCCAAAAACCTGGCCATGAGTGTCAGGGCTTTGATAAAAAAAGAAATCAGCTTCTTTACGCTTCTCCCTCTTTTTTGAGGTACTCGTACGTTCTATACTATTACTATGTAAATGATCGTTTTTTGAGCAAGTTTTTTTAGTTTGCTCACCGGAGCGGAAGCTCCATTCGGTTGCGGAACCTCTCCGCTTTATGTTGTCATAGTTCAAATCCAATGCTCGAAGTTTTTCTTCCAACCCTGCTCCCTCCTGAAAGATAAACAGGGAATTATCCCAGCTTGAAATCTTATTAAACAGGTTACGTTCGGAATGTGTCAGAGCGAAAAATCCGGCAAAAATAATTTTTTTAAGCCGTGATAAATCTATGAAATTAATTTTTTCCGAAACAGCCCTGTATCGAAACGACCTTGTGGAGTATTGTTGTCTTTTTAACTCTTTATAAAATTCATCGTAAAAATACGATATTGATTGAAGCGTGCCTGCGGACTGCTCTGGAATTATTTTGCTGGAAATATTTTCAATTTCTCTGACTCTTTGATGTTCAATCCCCTCGATATAAAGTTCTTCAAGAGTGTTAAAAATTTTCAGGCCAATGGGAAAGAAACTGTCCGCCGAGATAAAACTCTTTCCTCCTAAAGGTTTTGAAGCCATTTTGTGAAGCTTAAACAATATTGCAACGCTGTCTATGGGTTCTATTTTTTTTTCAAAAAGACTAAATTCTTTTTCAAAAACATGATCAATAAATGCATCAATAGAAAAAATAATAGGCGGTATGAGGCTTCCCTTTTCTCTTTGAGCCAGGGCTTTTCTTATGAAATGGGAAGGCCTCTTACCGGGAAAAACAATGAGATAATCTGAAAAGTCTTTTCCAGAGTTAGTAAGGTTGGAGACAATCTCTTCAATCAGGCTGTGTGAATTGGGGAGAATTAAAGTATTCATTATTTCGCTTAATATTAACCGCAAAGACAGAGAGAACGCAAAAATTTTAGCCTGGTTCAGTGGTGGATTCATTTGTTTTCAAAAGAATACGGATGATTGACTTCAAGAGCAGTTTATGCTTGAATTAGGACAGTAGGGATTGAGAATATGTTAAGTCTTGTTAATCAAAAACACTATAAAAACCAGCATAAGTTTTTCCAAAAAGCATATGAAGAAGGCGACCCACAGTGGACAGGTGACGGGTCGCCCAGTTCCGAGCTTGTAAGAACGATTAAAAAGATAAAACCAAAGCTAAAACTTAAGCATGCGTTGGATATTGGATCAGGGGAGGGGAGGAATTCCATTTTTCTTAGCAGGGAGGGTTTTAAAGTCTTAGGACTGGAGTACCAGGAACAAGCGATTCAACAGGCAATGGGAAAAAGAAAGCGAGGACTCCTTTATGTGAGGGGGGATGTATTTTGCATTCCCTTAAAACCTTGCTCATTCGATGTTCTCATTGATTTCGGTGTATTTCACCACATCAGGAGAAAGGATACCGCTACCTATCTTAACATGCTTCAATCTATGCTCGTACCAGGAGGGTACATGATCCTTTCCTGCTTTTCCAGAAAATTCAAACACGCCAATGGCAAATTATATAAACGCGGCTATGTAGTGCACAAGAACCATTATGACCGATTTTTAACTAGAGCTGAACTGCGCAGGGTATTCGGAAAACACTTTAACATTTTAAAAATTAAAGAAGTAAAAACAGGTTTTTTAGACGGGATTTTCCAATTAAAAGGAACCGGCAGAAAATGACTTACACGATAATGCGGCGTACTATAAACCAAAATAAATTTACCACTAATTAAATTTTAGCTTTCGGCGGCCAGCAGTCAGGGATTAGCGAACTGGAGCTGGCGCAGTTAGTTTTTTTCTGACCCCAGACGGTCGATCCCCGACACCCGCCAAAACCGTGAGCTGCAAATAAATAAATGAAAATATTATTAAGAAAAAAGTTTGTGATTTGCGGATTAATTTTTGCATATTTACTCATGCCGGGGCCTTCTTTTTCGGCTGAGAAAAGCTGGAAATTTTTACCTTCCCGCACTTTGTTTGCTCCTCATATAGCGGATCTTCGTGAATCGCAAACAGGTTTTTTTATTTTAATAAACAAGAACCAGTTCGGAGGCACCTTTGGCCAGTCTATTGACTTGTTTCAATGGAAACTTTTCAGCAGGGAACGAATAAGTTGGGGGGTGCATGGCGCTGCTTATGCCCTGCTGGATTACGGCAGCGGAGCTTTTCCCATGAGAGCAAACGACTGGCAGTATGGCACTTTTATAAGCCACTCTATAAGGAAGTTTTCTCAACGACTGGAATTTACCAATGCCAGCGCCCACCTGAAAGATTCTCTGACTGATGAAAGGGGCTGGTTTTCATATAGTCGAGAATATTTTCGCCTCACTCTCTCGTATGACTATAATGATTTTGCAAGATTTTATGGAGGGGGAGGCGCTGTGGTTCATACTTTTCCTCACGTAAACCCCATTTTTTTTTGAGGGTGGCAGCGAAGTTTTTTCATTGTCGAAAGATTTTCTTTCTCACCCGGTAAGGCTTTACGGAGCTTATGATGAAAAAAATAAAGATGAGGCCGGTAGTACATGGAATAATTCAGTACAGTTTGGAATTTATTTTGATTCTTAAAAGACTTAGGCACATTTATGGTTATTGAATTTAAACAATTGGATGAATATAGATGGGAAATCCCTAAAGGAAACGTGGAAGGGATGCGGGTTCCCGGTAAAATTTTTGCCGATAAGAAACTTATCGAAGCGATCAAAAAAGATAATTCTGGTATCCAGGTTGCCAACGGGGCAACTTTACCTGGAATCGTTAAAGCATCTATGGCAATGCCGGATATACACTTCGGGTACGGTTTACCTATAGGTGGTGTAGTGGCGACAAGTTTAAGCGATGGGATCGTTTCTCCGGGCGGGACAGGCTATGACATTAACTGCGGTGTTCGATTGCTTCGAAGCAACCTGTACGAAAAGGATATAACAAAATGGCTCAAACCCCTGGTTCAAAACCTCTTTTATAAAATACCGACAGGCATTGGTTCCAGGGGGAAAATCCATTTGAGCCCGCGCGACGAAGAACGTGTGTCAGTTAAAGGCGCTGAATGGGCAGTGAAACAGGGCTACGGAGAAGAGGAAAACTTGGATTTCATTGAAGCAAGCGGCTGTCTAAAAGGGGCTAATCCAGAAAAAGTCAGCCGGCGCGCTTTTGAAAGAGGACAAAAACAGATAGGGACGTTAGGGTCAGGGAACCACTTTCTGGAAATTCAGGTGGTTGAAGAGATATTCGATCGAGAGGCCGCAGTAGCAATGGGATTAGAGGAAAACCAGGTAACAGTGATGATCCATACCGGTTCCCGTGGATTTGGGCATCAAATCTGTACCGATTACCTGGAGGTAATGAATAAAGCCATCCACCGTTATGGTATTAAGCTTCCTGACCGTCAGTTGGCCTGCGTTCCTTTTTATTCAAAAGAGGGGGAAGACTATCTGGCGGCAATGAAAGCAGCAGCGAATTTTGCCTGGGCCAACCGCCAGTGCTTGATGGGCATGGCTGTTCAGATTTTTTTAGAAACATTAAAAATAAACCCCAAAGACCTGGGGATATCTCTGGTTTATGATGTGGCTCATAATATTATAAAAGTTGAAGAACATACGGTTGAAGGGAAAAAGATGAAACTAGCCGTTCACAGAAAAGGAGCAACAAGGGCTTTTCCTCCCGGACATGAGGAACTACCCGAAGCGTATAAAAAAATAGGGCAACCGGTGATTATCCCGGGTGATATGGGAAGAAATTCTTACGTTCTGGTTGGCACGGAAAAGGCAATGGAAGAAAGTTTTGGAAGCACGTGTCATGGAGCCGGTCGTTGCCTAAGCCGCCATGCGGCGAAAAAAAAGGCCAAAGGAAGAGCTATAGAACGCGAGCTGGAAGATAAAGGTATTTTTGTGAAAGCGACTGGAAGGGCTACCTTAAAGGAAGAGATGCCGGAAGCTTATAAAGATGTTACTGAAGTTGTGAACGTGGTTCATCACGCAGGGATATCAAAGAAAGTAGCCAAACTCAAACCAATAGGTGTTATTAAAGGATAGGTCAATTAACAGTAGCCACTTACGGTTTTCAGCAAATAAAAAAGAGTACATGTTATAAATGATAATTGCACCTAAAAATTATTTAAGCACAAGCTGCTGTTTTTATTTTTCCCTGCCGATAGCTTACTTCTGGACGCACACATTACAACAATTTATCAATTACTTCTTTTAGCAAATGCAAATCAACCGGTTTATTCAGATATTCAAAGGCGCCTAATTCCATAGTCTCAATATAAGAATCAATATCGCTATGACCGGTTAATATGATGGCTTTTATCTCCGGTAAATTTTTGCGGAGGGTTGACAATAATTCAATGCCGTTCATCTCCGGCATTTTCAGATCGGAAATAACTAGTTCGACCTTGTGCTTTTCAACAATTTCAAGAGCCGCTTTGCCGTTCAAAGCGGTTAACACATTGAACCTAATGTCTTTAGATAAAAAATCAGCAAGAACTTTTATTATTAAAGCGTCATTCTCAACAATAAGAATGTTTATTTTCATGACGGGATATTATATCATAATCAATAACTAAACCTTTGTTGGTTTTAAGTTAAACCCATTCGTTTCTAAGGGCAGGCTTTGAAACCAACTTGCAATTTATCTTCAAGCACAACCTCGAGTGAGCAGGGATGCTAAAACTATGAGCAAAGACACGACCTACAAAGATTCCGGTGTAGATATTGATGCTGGCAATGAAAGTATAAAAAGGGTAAAGAAAAATATCCACTCTACCTTTAATTCTTCCGTTCTTACAGGGATCGGTACTTTTGGAGCAATGTACGATCTGTCGGATATTACTAAAACTTACAAAAATCCCGTGCTTGTGCAAAGCATCGACAGTGTTGGTACCAAGCTTATTGTTGCTAACATGGCAAACTTTCACAAAACTATCGGTATGGACATGGTTGCCCATAGCTGCAATGATGTGTTGTGTCAGGGGGCCAAGCCCATTACTTTTTTGGATTATATAGCAGTGGATAAATTAGACCCGAATCATATCCAAGAGGTTGTTGATGGAATTTGCGAGGGCTGCAGGGAGGCTGGTCTTCCTTTAATGGGTGGAGAATTAGCCGAACTACCGGGAGTTTATAAGGAAGGCGAGTATGACCTTGTCGGTGTGGTCGCCGGAGTAGTGGAAAAAGATAAAATTGTTGACGGTTCAAAAATTGCGCCGGGTAATGATGTGCTGGGGTTGGCTTCCAGTGGACTCCATACCAATGGTTTTTCTCTGGCCAGAAATGTACTTTTCAATATAAAAAAACTTAAAGTAGATCAATATATGCAAGAGCTTGAATGCACCCTCGGGGAAATTCTTTTAAAACCCCATATAAACTATACCAAACCGGTTTTATCTCTCCTTGATGAGTTTGATATTAAGGGAATTGCCCATATAACCGGAGGGGGGCTTGTGGATAATATCCTCAGAGTATTGCCGGAAAACTGTCAGGTAATGGTTTCAAAAGACTCCTGGAATATACCAACCATTTTTCAATTAATACAGCGGTATGGAAATGTGCCGGAAGATGATATGTTCAAAACTTTTAACATGGGTATTGGACTGGTTTTAATGGTGAGTCAAAATGAAACAAACGTAATTGTAAGTAAGCTCAATTCACAAGGTTTTCCAGTAACGATAATTGGTAAAGTAAAAGAAGGAGAAAAAAAAGCAGTTATCAGCGAATAAAAGAGGGGTTCAGAGGAGTAGGCTATAAATTTCAGATTTTAGATTGCAGATTTTTTTAATTTGTAATGCACTTATTTTAGCTGAATGCTGATAGTTGAATGCTTAGTTAGCCAAGGGAATTTGAAAGTTCAAATTTTCCACATTGAACCCCCTCATCTTGTCGAAACTGAATATCAAAACCGGGAAAATCTTTTTTTAATTTTTTTACATTCTCTTTTTTATTCCCCATAAATGTTGATAGCTCAGATGGGTGGACAAAAAATGTAAAAGTTTTTAATGTTAAATTTTTTTTAATAGAAACAAAAAGGCGGTCATAAAGAATGCTTGATAAAACCAACTCCCTGAACGCTGGATGGAAAGGCCCGGCAACAATTGCTCCCGGTTTTAATAATGTTTTAGTTGGTTGAATCCCAATTCTAATAACAGGGATGTGGTTGTATTGAAAGAGCAAGAGCATTTTTTTACAGATACTAATGGCCTGTTTGAGGGAGAGGGTGGTATATTCTCCTTTCAAGTAGAGTTTTTGAAGTAAGGTATTTTTAATTACCACCGTAGGATAAATTCGCAAAAAATCAGGTTTGATTTTACATATCTGTTCAGATGTTTTAATTATTTTATTTTCCGTATCTCCCGGCAGGCCCGGCATTAATTGAATTCCTAATTCCAATCCATTCTCTTTGATAAGCCTCGCTGACTCTTCCACTTTTTGCGAAGTGTATCCGCGTTGAGACAGCTTTAATACTTCGTCATCCATGGATTGCACACCCAGTTCAATCGTTTTTACGGAGAAAGATTTTAAGAGATTGAGATTTTGCTGGTTTATGTAGTCAGGCCGGGTTGATAAACGAATACTCTGAACTTTTTTATTTTTCAAATAGGGAGCGATTGTTTTGAGATAATTTCCCTGCGTGTTAAAAGAAAGACCTGTAAAAGTACCTCCATAAAATGCAACCTGTGTATAGCGACGAGGTTTTGAATGAAAAGAAGCCGTCTTCAAATGTTCGTCAACAATACTTGCTACATCATTAGGTGTCGGTAAAGACTGTTGTCCGATTGAAATATTCTGATCACAATAAATGCACTTATTAGGACAACCGTAAATAGGAATAAAAACAGGAATAATAAAAGGTTTCATGGGGAACTCAAAAAATTTAATTTGACACTGATTTATACTGATCGTCTGAGATTATAATATTTTTTTAAATCAAAATAAACTTTCAAATACAAAAAGAGGCGGGTTTTAAAAATGTCTCAAAACCCTCCCTATGATAAGTTCAAAAGGGGCGATAGTTTACTATCTTTTTTTACTTCCCAAAAACCGGTAGCAGAAAATATAATTGGATATATCTTTAAAAGTATAAAATAAAAATGTTTGTGATGTGTCATAACGGATAGGGTAGAGTTAGTGGAATGGGTTTGCGGAGGTTTTATTGCTTTACATTAAGGTTTTCAAGGGCTTCTCTGGCGGCTTCCTGCTCCCCTTCTTTCTTGTTTTTGCCTTTTCCTTTGCCGACAATTTTGCTGCTGATAGAAACGGTCACTTCAAAGATTTTGTCATGATCCGGTCCTATTTCTTTTTCTACTTTGTAAACAGGTATGGCGATTTTTTTTCCTTGGGAATGTTCCTGCAGTTCACTCTTGTAATCCCTGTAACGGCTTGTATCTGCAAGATGATGCAAGTCGGATTTGAACAGAGGCAGGATGACTTTAGTGCTCCTCTTTAATCCTCCATCAAGGTAAATGGCTGCTACTATTGCTTCAAAGGTATTGGCAAGAATGGAGTTTTTGTTGTGGCCTCCAGACAGGGACTCCCCTTTTCCGAGTTGAATATTCTCACCTAAATTAAGTGAGCGCGCAATTTTTGAAAGGTTGATTTCATTAACTAAAGCCGCCCTGATTTTTGACAGGTCTCCCTCCATTCTGTTTTTAAAATTTTTTAATGAGTATTCTCCTATGATCAAATCCAGCACAGAATCTCCGAGAAACTCAAGACGCTCATTGTCTTTATAATTACAGTTATTTTCGTTCACAAAAGACTTGTGCGTCAGAGCTTGATTCAGGAGTGTGATATTTTTAAAAGGATAACCGAGTTTTTTTTGACAGGTTACTAATTTATCTTTTCGGTTTTTTGAAAGCATATTATTTTATTTCAAACCACTAATTACACTAATTATTATTTTGTTAGATTTGATTTTATTCGAGAAATTAGCGAATTGAAGCTCCTCGCAGCAAAGAATCTTCAGTGTAGAGTATGATTTTATTTTAAGTTTGCTTGCTAACCTCGCAGCAACCTGCGAGGAATGAGCTCGCTAAACACTTCCAAGTCTTCACAGCAATTACTACAAAGAGCAAATCTGCGAAGCAAAATTTATGGTTTTTTATCTCTCAAATTTTTTTAAAATTATGGAAGCGTTTGTGCCACCGAATCCAAAGGAATTTGAAACGGCTGCATTAACATTTGCGGTTCTTGCCTGATTTGGAACACAATCCAGATCGCATTCAGGATCTTTGTTTTCATAATTTATGGTAGGAGGTATAGTTCCTGTTTCTATAGCCATAACAGCGAACGCGCCTTCCACTCCACCTGCCGCACCGAGCAGATGGCCAGTCATTGACTTGGTAGAGCTGATAGCAAGTTTATAGGCATGCTTTCCAAAAACGGTTTTGATGGCTGCAGTTTCCAGGCTGTCTGCCATTGTGGATGTCGCATGGGCATTGATATAGTCGATTTCTTCCGGCTGTAGTCCGGCGCTGTCAAGCGCTATTTTTAAGCATCTGGCTGCTCCTTCTCCACCGGGAGAAGGAGCGGTTATATGGTAAGCGTCTGCGTTCAGACCATAACCTATTACTTCTGCATAAATTTTGGCGTTTCTTTTGAGAGCGAACGCCAACTCTTCCAAAATCATGATACCGGAGCCTTCACCTACTACAAATCCGTCTCTTTCTTTATCAAAGGGACGGCTGGCTTTTTCAGGTTCATCATTGCGAGTAGAGAGGGCTTTCATAGCAGCAAACCCGCCTATCCCTAGAGGAGTAATGATAGACTCTGTTCCTCCGGCGATCATGGCATCGGCTTCCCCGCGCTGAATAATCCGGTAGGCATCTCCAATGGCATGAGTTCCTGTCGCGCAGGCAGTAGACACACAGGAGTTCGGGCCTTTAGCGCCGTATCTTATTGAAATCTGACCGGAGGCCAAGTTCGCAATAAGCATAGGAACAAAAAATGGGGAAATTTTTCGAAATCCCTTTTTATTATAAAGATTATGGTAGTGTTCTATGGCGGGAAGGCCGCAAAGGCCGACACCAACGATGACTCCTACTTTATTTGCATTGCCGTTATGCACTTTCAGTCCCGAATCATTTAAGGCAAACTCGGCGGCTGCCACTGCATAGTGAATAAAGGTATCCATTTTTTTGACTTCTTTTTTATCAATGAAGTCGAATGGATCAAACCCTTTTACTTCACCGGCAATTTTTACAGGAAAATTTGTGGTATCAAAACGGGTAATTGTTCCAATTCCTGATTTCCCTGCTATTATTCCGTCCCAGCTTTCTTTTAATCCTATTCCTAAGGGTGTGATTAAACCCAGCCCGGTAACAACTACTTTCCTTTTCAGTTCATGACCTCCAAAGCTTACTTGAAATACGGCCTAAATTAAAATTCTCAAATTAAATAAAAATTACAACGTGTAAGTTCAAAATCACAGTGCGATAAGTTGCCGCAAGCAAATGGAGCTACCGCTCCGGTCAGTAAAAAAACTTTTCAGAGCTAAGCTCAGCTTTGCTAAAAAAGCACGATGTTGCGAGATTGTAATACAGCAGTGAGCAAAGAATAAGAAGGTGCTTTTAATTATTTGCATTCTCTTCAACATAATTAATAGCGTCTTTTACAGTTAATATCTTTTCTGCGGCTTCATCAGGGATTTCAATGTCGAACTCCTCTTCAAATGCCATAACCAGTTCGACTGTATCAAGAGAATCGGCTCCTAAACCATCAATAAACGAAGCCTCCGAAGTAACTTCTTTTTCATCAACTCCTAATTGATCGATGATAATTTCTTTAACTTTCGCCTCTACACTCGTTTCACTCATATTAGATTCACCTCCTATAAGAAATTTAAAAAACAATTATTATTGTAATCACCTAATTATTTAAAACAAGACTAAAGCCTTGCCCTGCGATACAAAATAAGAAAGGCAAGCTATTCGGTTTGTTTTCTGCTACATCAACATCCCGCCGTTCACATGAATAACCTGGCCGGTTATATATGAAGCATCATCAGACACGAGAAATTTAATACAATTTGCAATATCTTCAGGTCTGCCCAGTTTTCCCACGGGGATTTGTTCCTTTAATTGCTGCTTGATATTCTCATTTAACGAACGAGTCATTTCCGTATCGATAAAACCAGGAGCAACAGCATTAACTGTAATGTTACGAGAGGCCAGTTCTCGTGCGGAGGTCTTAGTTAATCCGATAATGCCAGCTTTTGACGCGGAGTAATTTGCCTGTCCCGCATTCCCCATGACACCCACAATTGAAGCAATATTTACTATTCTGCCTTTTTTTTGTTTCATCATATATTTTGCTGCTGCTTTTGAGCAATTAAACGTCCCCGTTAAATTCACTTTCAGCACAAAATCCCAATCTTCCTCCTTCATTCGAACCATTAGTGTATCCCTGGTAACGCCTGCGTTATTAATTAAAATATCGAGGGTCTTAAACTCATTAATTGTGTTCTGAACCATATTTTCTACATCCGCCGTTTTTGAAATATCTACCTTTTGGATCAGAGCTTTGCAATTCAATTTTTTTATTTCTTCCGCTGTTTCCTCCGACTGTTCCGCTATTAAGTCAGCTATAACTATATTGGCGCCGTCACGAGCTAATGCAAGCGAGATTTCCTTGCCAATGCCTCTGGCGCCTCCTGTTACAACTGCAGTTTGTCCTTTTAGTGGCATTGTTTGTTCCTGTCATTTGTTAGTGGGAAGGTTATTATATTGTTAAGACTATTTGTCAATGACTACTGACTAATTCTTTAATTCCAAAAGAGTTTCTTCCAGGCTTTTCACATCTTCAACATGGAAGCATTTTATATTTTTATCAATCCGTTTCATAAGGCCTGATAAAACTTTTTTTGGACCCATTTCAATAGCCGTATCGATTCCTTGATGAACAATATATTTCATACTTTCTTCCCATCTTACCGGTGCAGTAAGTTGCCGTCCCAAAGCAGAGACTGCTTCGTCCGCTTTAAAAACAGGCGAAGCATCCACGTTTGTCACAACTGGGAATTTTAAATCATTAAATTGGATTTTTTTCAATTCTTTAGTCAGGTTTACTTGAGCCGGATTCATAAGGGAGGTGTGAGAGGGGGCGCTGACAGGTAACGGGATAACCCTTTTTGCGGTATTTTTTGCTAGGTCAATTGCTTTGTCAATGGCCTCTTTTTCTCCTGCGATTACAATTTGCTCCGAGCTATTATAATTTGCCGGCTGTACAAGGCCTTCTTTTATTTCATCACACAAAACTTTCACTTCTTCCTTCTGAAGTCCGATAATAGCGGCCATTGCACCCTTTCCGGCTGGCACAGCGTCCTGCATTAATTTCCCCCTCAAATGAACAAGGGGAACGGCATCGGCAAAGCTTAGTGCCTCTGCAGCGACAAGCGCGGAATATTCACCCAGACTGTGACCCGCTGCGACCTTAATTTCTATACCATTTCCAATGAAAATCTTCAAGGCTATTATTGAGGTAATTAAAATAGCCGGCTGGGTATTTTCAGTCAAGTTTAATGATTCCTTAGGGCCGTTAAAACATATTGATGTGATGTCAGAATTCAACAGTTCATTTCCTTGATGAAAAAGTTCACGGGCAATCGGCTCATTATAATAAAAATCTTTTCCCATTCCCACATATTGTGAACCCTGTCCAGGGAAGAGAAGCGCAACTTTATTTGTCATTGAGTTTTGTCCTTATCTAATGAACCGCTAACCGTCAAGCGACCATTTTATGAGTGCGGATCCCCAAGTGAAGCCGGCTCCAAAAGCAGTAAGCAAAATAATATCATTCTTTTTGATCTGTTTTTCCCTTACTGCTTCATCTAAAGCTAAGGGTATTGAAGCTGCGGATGTATTTCCATATTTCATTAAATTCACAAACACTTTTTCTTTAGGTAAGCTTAATTTTTTGGCTACGGCGTCAATAATCCTTTTGTTGGCCTGATGTGGAATTATGAGGTTTACATCTTCTATAGCATAGCCATTGTAACTTATTGCTTCTTTGGCTGCATTGACCATAAAGCGAACAGCTATCTTAAATGTTTCATTTCCTTTCATTTTGATGAAATGCTTTTTTTCATTAATCATTTTTTCCGAAATTGGTATGCGGCTGCCGCCGCCGGGAACGAATAAAAGATCGTGGTAATGTCCGTCAGAATAAAGATGTGTTGAAAGAATTCCTTCTTTTTTTCTGACCTTTTCTGCCCGGATAACTACTGCACCTGCACCATCGCCGAACAATACACAGGTAGAACGATCATTCCAATTTGTAATACGGGAGAATATTTCACTTCCTATGAGTAAAATGGTTTTGTAACGTCGGCTTTTTATGTATTGTTCAGCAACAGACAAGCCGTAAATAAAGCCGGAACAGGCTGCTGATAAATCATAAGCAAAGGCGTTTTTTGCCCCGATTCCTAACTGAACCATGCACGCGGTGGAAGGGAATAACATGTCCGGTGTTGCAGTTGCAACCAAAATCAGATCAATATCGTTGGCTTTAATCCTTGCCTGTTTTAAGGCTTTTTTTGACGCCTTAACAGCAAGATCCGAACATGCCTCTTTTACGCCTGCAATCCTTCTTTCTGATATTCCTGTACGGGTTTTAATCCATTCATCCGAGGTGTCTACCATTTTTTCAATATCAAAATTTGTCAATATTTTGTCAGGGGCGTAAGACCCTGTACCAATAATATTTGCCTGAATCATGTTTCCTTCTCATTCGGAAAAGATATGGAATCTTTAAGCTGTTTCCAGAACTTTCCTTTTTTTGGGGATTTTGTGATAGCTTTTAAATTAAATTCCAGATCTTCTTCAATGTGCTGGTTCACTTTATTTTTAATAAACTCATCTGCCTGTTTGATAGCATTTTTAATTGCTTTTGGCGAAGAACTTCCATGGGATATAATACATATTCCGTTTATTCCCAGAAGCGGAGCGCCGCCATATTCAGAGTAATCCACGGTTTTTTTAAAAACTCGAAAATAGGGTTTCATTAAGAGGTAGGCCAGTTTTGTCCTGAGATTGGAAGCAAACATATTATGAAGGCTTTTTTCAATCATTTCGGCAAGGCTCTCGCTGATTTTTAAAGCAATGTTACCGGTGAAGCCGTCGCATACTATGACTTCCGAATTTCCACGGTACACCTCTTTGGCTTCCACATTTCCAACAAAATTCAGATGGCTTTGCTTTAGCATTTGAAATGTTTCTTTAGTAATCTCATTCCCTTTAATGTCTTCTTCCCCAATACTTAACAGACCTACTGTGGGACTTGTTTTTTTAAGTTGATGTCTGGCAAAAACATGACCCATTATTGCGAACTGGAAGAGAAGCTCTGATTTGCAGTCAACATTTGCCCCTGCATCCAAAAGCACTACCGGCCCCTTGATAGTAGGCAGAAGTATTGCTATTGCCGGCCTGTCTATCCCAGGCAAAGGCCGCAGGATCACTGTAGATACGGCAAGAACTGCGCCTGTATTTCCGGCGCTCACCATGGCGGCAGCTTCGCCTGAGTGTACAGAATCAATTGCCACACGGATCGAAGAATCCCTTTTTTGTCTTAAAGCGCGGGAAGGAGACTCTCCCATTTCAACAATTTCTGAAGCGTGTTTCGTTTGGATTGAAAGGTTTTCTAAAGAATAACGGCTCAGTTCATCCCTGATTTTATTTTCCAGACCGACAAGGAGTATCTGTATCCCGTAATCCCGGGCAGCCATCACAGCCCCTTCTACAATAGCTGCAGGGGCATTATCCCCACCCATTGCGTCAACAGCTACGATCATTTGATTCTCCAGTTAATTAAGCCCTATTTTTCTTCACTGATCTCAATCACTTCTTTTCCTTTATAATAACCGCAGGAAGGACAAACTAGGTGTGGCATTTTTACCTCATGGCATTGAGGGCATTCCGAGAGGGTGGGCGGGGTTAAGGCATCATGAGACCGTCTCATATTTTTTTTTGATTTAGAAGTTCTTCGTTTAGGCTGCATTTATTGTTTCTCCTTTAAATGTTTTAATTTTTCCAAAGGCGTTAACCTTGGGTCGATCTTGATATCATCTGGGCATTTGCATTTTTTTTCGTTCAAGTTCTGTCCGCAATGGGGGCAAAGGCCACTGCAGTTAGCGTTACATAAAGGTTTAATCGGTATTGAAATAATCAGCTGATCACGAACTGGCTCAAAGAGGCTAATGCTTACATTGTCATAATAATAAATATCCAGATCAGAGGCTTCCAGTTCTATTTCTTCTTCATCGGGTTTGTTTTCTCTCGGTAAAAAATCTACCTGTATGGCTGTTTGAATCAATGAGTTAAAATATTTCAAGCAGCGGGCACATGTCAAAATAATTGAAGCTGTGATATCTCCTCTGAAATAAACTAATTCTCCTGTTAAAGTTAGACGACCTTTAATTTTGACGGAATCACTAAAATTGAAATCGCAATTTTCAAAAACAAAACAGGAAGGGTCTTCACAAAGGTCCACATTCAGACCTTCTCCGAGGATATCCTGCTTTTCAAAGATCATGGTGGAGGCGCTGTTTGACACTTTAATATGCCACCCCCTTAAAAGAAAAAGATCATTAAAAATTACGACCTTTGATTCTTAAAAAAAAATTCTAAATACTTATATAGTAAAAGTCAAGTTGAAAGAAACTAATATTGCCAGAGGTACTGAAGACCGGGAATGATGTGCAACTGCTTTGGCAGATAGGATAAAACTTTGTTTTCCAGCAGCTTAAACAACAGGTTACTCTCTTTTTTTTCAGAAACTATTTTAGGTTTCCCTTCTATTCCGACCAATTCAGCGGCAAGTTTTATAGCTTCTTCTAGGCTTCCCAGTTTATCCACCAGCCCTATTTCAAAGGCCTGTCTTCCAGTAAAAATTCTACCGTCGGACAGTTCCTTTACCTTCTGGACAGCTATGCTTCTACCAACGGATACAGCGTTTACAAATTGATCATAAACATCATCAATAACTCCCTGCAGAAGCTTTTTCTCTTTTTCTGTAAATTCTCGCATGGGGGAGCCAATATCCTTAAATTCCCCACTTTTTATGATCTCTGTTTTTAGCCCTATTTTTTTCATCAGTTCTTCTATATTGGAAAAGGTCATAATAACGCCTATACTTCCGGTAAGGGTGCCAGGGTTTGCCACGATTTTGTTTGATGCGCATGCAATATAGTAACCACCTGATGCGGCCAGATTCCCCATGGAGGTGACTACAATTTTATTTGAATTTTTTCTGACATTCAGTATTTCGCTATATATTTCCTGTGAAGGAGCCACACCGCCGCCAGGACTGTCAATCCTTAATACTATAGCTTTGATGGATTTATCATCAGCGTATTTTTTAATTTGCCGGACTGTATTGCTGGACTGAGTTATGATGCTCTCGATGTTTATAATAGCGATTTTATCACTTTTTGCTATCTTCCCATTGAGTCCCAGAATGGACGCAAGAAAAAGTGATAATAAAAAGAATACGCCAGCCAATGCGCCAACCAAAAAGATACCGATTAATATTGGTTTTTTTTTCATTTTTTTTCGTTTTTATTTGTTTTTTTCTCTTCCCCTGTGGATTTATCTTCACTTTGACGACTTTCTTCTTTTGATTCTGCAAAAGAGGTTTCCATCTCATTTAATTCTTGGCTTTCTTCGATCTGGGAAGCATCTAAATTTTGCTCAAAGGCCTTAATGCTTAAAGCAATTTTACGGTCTGGAGCGTCAATTTTAATGACCCTGGCAGTGACCTCCTTCCCAACCGGCATAAACGACTCAACATTAGTAATCTTTTTTGTGGTTAATTGAGATATATGAATTAATCCTTCGACATCCTCTTCCAGCTCTACGAATGCGCCATAATTGGTAGCTTTACAAACCTTACATTTGACATCCGTTCCAATTGTATATTTTTCCGCTAGTTTTTCCCATGGGTCGGGTGTTAATTGCTTAATTCCAAGAGAGAGTCTTTGGGCATCACGATCAACTTTTAAAACAACAGTTTTTACAGTTTCCCGTTTTTTAACGACCTCGGAGGGGTGGTTGATCTTTTTTGTCCAGTGCATATCTGAGATATGAATTAGTCCATCAATCCCTTCTTCCAACTCAACAAACGCACCAAAATCTGTCACGTTTTTTACTCGCCCTTCAACAACCGCTCCATCAGGGTATTTTTCTTCAATGTTATCCCATGGGTTAGGTTCAATCTGTTTCATCCCGAGAGAAATTCTCTTTTTATCTTTATCAAGACTTAAAATAACAGCCTCAACAGTATCCCCAATAGCGACTAATTTGGAAGGATGCCGAATATGGCGGCTCCATGACATTTCAGAGATATGCACTAATCCTTCAATACCTTGCTCAATCTCAATAAATGCTCCGTAATCTGTAATGCAAACAACTTTTCCTCTGATTTTAGTTTCTACCGAATACTTTTCTGATATGCTGATCCAGGGGTCTTCTGTGGTTTGTTTATGACCCAAGGAAACTCTTTCCTTTTCTTTGTCATATTTCAAAATTATAACTTTTATCTTATCTCCAAGAGAGAATAATTCTGATGGATGATTTACCCTTCCCCAGGACATGTCTGTTATATGAAGAAGTCCGTCTATTCCGCCTAAATCGACAAAAACACCATAGTCTGTAATATTTTTTACAACTCCCTCAACAGTCTTTCCTTCCTCTATAGTTGCCAGAGTATCTTTTTTTTCAATATTTCTTTGTTCTTCCAAAATGACTCTGCGAGAAAGAACAATGTTATTCCTCTTTTTATCCATTTTAATAACTTTCATACGAAATTTTTGGCCGATAATTCGATCCATGTCACGAATTGGTTTAAGATCGATCTGGGAGCCCGGCAGAAAGGCTTTCAAGCCTATATCAACGGTTAACCCTCCTTTAGCCTTTGAGATTACAGTTCCTTCAACGAGTTCACCGCTTTCAAAAACGTGCTCTACTTTATTCCACATTTTTATCCTGTTGGCCTTTTCTTTAGAAAGGACTACCTGGCCGTCATTGTCTTCTGTTTTATCGAGAAAAACCTGCACTTCATCACCTACGTTTAGTTCTGCTCCCTTACCCGGAAATTCATTCCGGTTAACAAATCCTTCAGATTTGAACCCGATATCAACTAAAAATGAATCTTCGGTTATGCTAACAATAATACCGGCAATGATTTCTCCTTCCTTATAATTTTTCATGCTGCTTTCGTAGAAAGATTGAAGTTCTGCCCTTTTTTCAGGGCTGTATTCTTCGTCCAAATCGTTTTCTTCCTCCACCGCTGTAACAACAGCATCTTTATTGTTTTCACCCGTTAACGTTCGTTTACTTTTTGCCATGATAGTTTAAATTACCTCCTTTTTTTTTAATTTATCAAGTTTGCTGTTAAGAAAACTAAAGAAACACATGAATCACTAAAAAAACTGCGTTTAAACACCTCCTTTTGTTGCAGTCAACACTTGTCAAAGATCAGTTAATATGAAACTATTTTTTTCTGATCCCCTGTCAACTGCTCCTATAAAAACCATCTCTTATTGTTTTAGCTTCACTCATTCTTTTTTCTAATTGAAACCAATTTTTTTCTTTAATTAATGTCTTGAATTGGTTAAGAGATGTTTCATACTGTTCAATCATTTTTATTAAAGCTTCACTATTATAATTACATATATCACACCACATTGCGGGATGGCTTGAGGCTATTCGCGTAAAATCGCGAAAGCCGCCGGCCGAATAAGATAATATATCAGGCCATACATGGCGCAAATCAAATATAAAAGAGGTAATGGCATATGCGGCTACATGGGGAAGGTGACTGACTGCTGCCATGATTTCATCATGTTTAACAGCTTCCATGAAAGAGACTTCAGACCCCATGAGTTCCCATAGCTTCTTAACTTTTTGCAAAGTTTCATGGTCCGTGAGCTTAGTAGGGGTTAAAATACATTTTGACCCTTCAAACAGTTCCGCAAACGAAGCTTCCACTCCTGAGTGTTCAGTCCCTGCGATAGGATGAGCGCCAACAAAATGAACGCCTTCCGGCAGTATATTTTCTATTTTCTCAACCAGGCTATCTTTCACACTTCCAACATCTGAAATAATGCTACCTTTTTTCAAGTAAGAACTCATTTTTTCAGCTAGGAGTAAAATTGAACCAACAGGGACAGCAATTAAGACAAAGTCAGCTTGCTCAACAGCTTCATTCAGGTCGAGAGAATACTTATCAATCACTCCTAATTCAACAGCTTTACGCAAATTTTCCTCCTGACGACCAAATCCGAAGATAGATTTGGCTAATTCATTTTTTTTGCAAACCCGCGCAAAGGAACCCCCAATTAAGCCGACTCCTAAAATAGTTATTTTTTCAAAATACATATCCATATTTTATGCTTCTCTCCCTTTGGGATATGACCCGAGAGTTTTCAAGAAAAGGCAAGACTTTTCAATCTCCTTAATTGCTTTTTTTACCCTGGTATCATTGGAATAGCCTTCAATATCGACAAAAAAGAGATACTCCCATTTTTTGTTCTTTAAAGGCCTTGATTCAATGCGAGTCATGTTAATATTATTTTTGGCAAAATGGTTTAAAATGTTAAAAAGTGCGCCTGGTTTGTCTTTTACTCCAAATAATAATGAAGTTTTATCTTTCCAGCTTTTTTGTGAAATTTCATGTCCGATAACCAGAAACCTTGTAACATTGTCAGCACTGTTCTCTATTCCTCGCGCCAGAATATTAAGTTTATATATTCTGGAAGCTGCTTCTCCAGCTATAGCGGCAGAAGTGAGGTGCCGGGCGGCTAACTCAGATGCTCTGGCAGTGCTGGATACTTCCTGAATTTTTACGCCGGCTAAATTTTCTTTCAGCCAGGAATTACACTGGGCAACAGGTTGAGGATGTGAATAAATTTTTTTGATCTTTTTTAAATCTCTACTTAAAGAAAGCAGGTGGTGTGAGACCCGCAGTAATATTTCAGAAGAAACTTTCAAATCTGTTTGGACAAGCATGTCCAAAGTACTGTTGACTGTCCCTTCAATAGAGTTCTCAACCGGGACTATTCCATAGTTCGCACTATTTTTTTCAACTGCTTTAAAAACATCCTCAATGCATTTTTTGGAATAATAATGGGCTGATTCTCCAAATCCTTTTATTCCGGCGAGATGGGAAAAAGTGGCTTGAGGTCCCAGGTATGCAATAGATAGCGGTTTTTCAAGGGAAAGGGTAGCAGATAAAATTTCTCTAAAAACAGAAAGGATTGCTTTGTCTGGGAAAGGGCCGGTATTGATTTTCTTTAGACGACTAAAAATTTCCTGTTCGCGCTGCGGGACATGAAAATTATCTTTTCCGGCTTTTGATTTTTCCAAGCCGATGCCTAATGCAAACTTAGCTCTTTGATTCAAAAGCGTTAGAACATTTGAATCGATTTTGTCGATTTTTTTTCGTAAAACATCAATCTTCCCCAAAAAAACATACCACCTTTTCTCGAATTTAATTCCTTATTGTACCTGAAACGAACTGAATTTCAAGAAAATAAAGTACAAATCAATAATATTAACTTGACTACAGATTTTACTGAAGAGCTTTTGACTGGAAATAGCCGTAAAATATTACTAGAATGATAAAAAGATAATATTTTGATTGGACATAATAATGGAATATCTTAATTCAAAAATTGAATTCTTCGAAGTGTTTCATCATTAGAATAGAGATCCCCAAAAGATATAGGAGATGCAGAAACAGAAACGGCTAAAACAGGAAAGTTGCTTAAAGACGCTCAGAATATTTTTAAAAAGAGTTATGTTATTGAAACTTTTGCGCAAGTCGGAAGAAACTGCACACGTGCCGCGGAAGTTCTGGAAATACAAAGAACTTATTGATTAAGCCTTATTAAAGAATTAGGAATAGATTTACAATAATATTGTGGATAAACTGACACCCGTAAATCTTGCAAAATTAATTGACCATACTTTATTGAAACCTTCTGCTACTACCAGGGACATTCATAATCTTTGCGAAGAAGCCGAAAAGTATAAGTTTCATTCAGTTTGTGTTTCTCCCTGTTTTGTCTCTTTAGCTCGCGGACTATTGAAGCAAAGCCAGATTGTCGTTACAACTGTTATTGGGTTTCCTATGGGTTATAACACGTCACATATAAAAAAAATGGAAGCGCGAAACGCCATAGCCCGGGGTGCAGCAGAGTTGGATATTGTTATAAATAGTGGTTTTTTTAAAGAGGGAAAAGATAGACACATTAAAAATGAGATAGAAGACATTTTAAATATTTCCTCAAATATCATTTATAAAATCATCATAGAAACATCTTTGTTAACAGACCCTGAGAAAAAGAGGGCAGCTCAATTAATTATAGAAGCCGGAGCGGATTTTGTAAAAATATCCACTGGTTTTTTTGCTTCAGGTGCGTCTTTTGAGGATGTCTGCCTTTTGAAAAAAACGGTTCAAGATAAAATAAAAATTAAGGCGGCAGGTGGAATAAAAGATTTTCAGACGGCATATAAAATGCTGCAAGCAGGGGCAGATAGAATTGGAAGCAGTAACAGTGTCAAAATTTGCACGGAATGTTTGGGAAATAATTGAAACTACCTGCGGTAAGCTCTGTAACATTGTGGCTCAGGTAATCCAAGGTGTTACGTCCCACCAATTCGGTACCGATTTTACCCTACCTATTCCCATCAAAACGAGACCAGTTTGAGGGTATGTAATCCCAGATAACCGGTACCACTTTTGAGGGTTTTATTCCCA